>OGMP01000024.1_pt1 | contig 133461 bp, 217 predicted proteins | sample 1573261 | NCBI WGS metagenome assembly OGMP01 (sample SAMEA2581878, study PRJEB24529) | metagenome | biome: Human gut stool | place: China | collected 2011 | reverse complement strand
TATCAACAAACTTGTTCATGTGTGCGATACAAGCATAAAGGGCATATCCTTTTGCGTCTTCAAACCGTTCTCTATATGCAATCTTTTGCGTTGTACAACTTGCAGTTACACAAATCACACACATCATTGTTATCATTTGTAGGTGTTTCATATCTATAACTTTAGTCATTATCGGTAATGGTTAGAAAGGAGCATCGTCAGATGCTATCTTTCGTTGTTATAAACTTAATTGTTCTTGCTCACTTACATTTTCGTTTATTAGTCTGCACATATATTCTTGCAGGCAATAATTATATATTTCAGCAGTAAGTAATGATTTTATATATTCCACATTTTCATATATGTATTTCATTTTATAAGCTAATATTTCAAAGGGCATATCTTCGTTATTATATGTAGCCATTATCTGCCATAAATTTGAAATCGTTTGGCTTATGTCATTATCTTGGTACTGTTTATTGGCTTCCATATTCTGATATTTATAGATGTAATACTCTGTGTATGCTGGTATGCGGTATGTTTCATGTGCAAAGCCAGTTCCGCCCCCGGCAATACATCTCAACATATCATTTACACAATAGAATATTTTGTTTAATGTCTTACGTTCACAACGATAGTGTTTCCTATTATTGGCATTAAACTGTGCATACCATATACAATATAAGTCAAATCCAGTTTCTCCATAGAAATAACCTTGCAATGAAGTATATTGTTGGCGGTATAATGTATCGGGATAAACCGCTGCCGAATTTGCAAACAATCTTTCCGCATCTTCTTCTATATAGCGGTACTCTTTTTTACTTTGTTTACGGAATTTATCAATATTGAGTATATCATCTTGTATGTTACGTTCACACAGAGTTTTACTACAAGAGCAACCCATTACCACGAAAATGGCAAGAACAAATAGTACTATGTTTGCAATGCGATACATATTGTTTATAATGGTTTGGTTAGGAACAGCGTTAAGCTGTTGGCTCGACCTTGTTAACATTCAATTTATAAAGCTATTAGTTTAATAGGAGAAAATAGAACAGTGCGATTCCAAGTATCAATCCTCCTAATATTCCACCAACAAGATAAAACATCCACATGGGATAATGGAATTCGAGATCAATATATGGAATAGGTTTTTTCTTAATATACCTGCTCCATAACCAGATTATCATCTTTCCCCACTGTTCTATTTCTATCATATTGTAATATATTAATGTTAATGGGATAGCGGGGAACGCTGTAAGGCGTTATCACGCTTCGTTAACATAATATTTTATTCTCATTCCAGTGTACCATATCGTATGGATAATACGGCAACCCTTTCAGGCTGCTATCATCCAGCCCCAAAACCTTGACCAATGCACCGCTCTCAAAACACCAATATCCGTCATGTATTAGACCATATTTGTGGTCGTCATGCCAAGCGCAATCGGAATGTCCACGATACCATTCCCTTTTGAGATACTTTTCCAATCGCTTTGTCGCCTGTGTCTTGTTTGTTTTAGCCAAATCCGACACTTCCAAGATTGCCCGATAAGGCATAGCGTCAAACACGCAATCCGCCATTTCCTTCCGTTCCGGGAAACAGTAATTCAGCAATACATCATAAACACGATCTTTAACTTCTTTCATGTCTATAAGTACACGGAGTTTGTGAATGACATTATTATCATACTCCAACATGATACCTATTGAAAGCAGCCATAACATCTGAACATAATAGCCATACGGAGTCCAACATTTTTCTAAAACATTGATTGTCGAAATATAATTGGATTTTATAAATTCTAAATTCTCCCCCATAGAATACATCGTTACGATAGTATAAACTCTACAATCAAATAAACGTCCATACAAATCAGGACTAATCTCATCTCCCTCTTTTTCTGATTGTTCTATCATACTATTAAGTTTTTCTATTCGACAATAATACTTAGCCAATTGCTTTATATACTGTTCTTCCGTAAAAAGTTTATCTCTTAATTCCATATATGGTACACTGCTTTTTGATGTTAATATTATTTGTAAAAACACTTGTTTGGTATCTTCTATTTTGATAACTGACACCTGACAGGTGTGTTTCCTAATCTCTAATAGCTACACCCTACAAATCATCCAGCGTATCAAGTGAATTGGGTATGCTTGACTTGAGGGCATTCGTTACATGAAGATAAATATTCGTCATCTTTAATATTGTTGTATCCCAGCAAATTTTGCCCATGATGCGTACCAGTATCCGTTCACTGACAACGCCTTGTGAGGTGAGATTCAGTAGTTTCAGATAGTCTTCCGGTAACATGTATGTCTGTTGTGAATTGGGATGCTGCACGTACATCCGGCTGTAATCTATGTAGGCGTAGGGAGAAGAGCGGTCGGAGAAATCCGGTAGTTTAAAGGCGGTAACTGTTATGTAGGCGGAAGCGTTGTCCGCCATTTGTATGCTGCTCTCCCGGGAAAGTAGTAGGGCAATTGCCGGATTATTTGCATACTTTATCCGTATGTAGCGTTCACCGTTCACTTTTTCTCTGTACAGGACGATGCTTGACCGTTGCTTCTGTATCTTGTCCATATCTTTGGCGGTTGCTTTATACCTCAAAGATAAAGCAAAGTATTGAAATCTGAACGGTTGTTCAGAAAATATTTTTATCGAAATATTTTAAATATTGCTAAAAGAAGTCAGGCTTTCAGGAGCGAGTATAGATAATCTAATTTCTCCTTCAATTCGTCTACATCCAGACCATTCAGGAACGATTGCTCGTAGGACATGCCCAGGAATATTTGACGGAACAACGAGGCGGTCTTTTTCACATCCGTATCTTGCTTTATTTCACCGCTCTCTTTTGCCTTCTGTATGACCGCCTTCCATAGTTCGTGTTCCTTGCGGAATATTTCTTCCATTTTTTCACGGGCTCCGGGATAATACATCCTCACTTGGGAAAGGAAATGGAAATAATAGAAGTTGGGACAGCATTCATTATCATCTGCACAGCATTGTACCTGTTTGATGATATGGTTCATGACTGCACTCACTCCTGCCACATACTGTTCTATAAATTCAGCCAGTGTTTCCGTCGGCCCGGCAAACTTGTTGGCCGGTGTCTGCATCTGTATGACATACTTGTCTGCTACCGCCATAAACAAGTCGAGTTTATGAGGAAAATAATATACTACGCCCGTCTTTACCACCCCGCAGGCTTTCGCTAGCGTGCTGATACTCGCTTTCTCGTAGTTCATCCTCAAAAACACCTTGAATGCCTTGTCTATCACTTCTTCCCGGTTGGTAATCATATCGGATTATCCTCTTTTATGTTTCTTTTTGCGAAGGTGTGCTTTTTATTTTGAAGTTTTTACGTTAGTTCGTTTACATCAAAGCCGTCAAATCGCAGTATATACAAAAGAAAAAAGCAGCTATCTTTTTAGATAACTGCTTGATTTTCAAGTGATCCGCTTGGGATTGTGTTATAAAACTTATTTATTTGATTATCACATTGTTATATAGGTTTATTACTGCATGGTATCACAATAGTATCTTTTTTATTTTGCTAATCTGTTCTTCGTATTTCCAGGCATCATCTATCATATTGCCTTTCCCAGAACATAGCCACTTAACATTAAGCATAGGGAATGCTTCGGAAATCCGGGATATTATATCACTTCCTATCGTTCCTCTGCCTTTTCCACTTTTATCCGAATTACTGATATATCCATTTCCTATATTACAGTATACTTCAAAGGAGCTATATCCTTTTACAATTTTCAGTTCATACCTTGCATAGTGAGCAAATGCCTTTAGCCTGTCTATCGCCCTTTCGTTTTGTTCTGTATTTTTTTTCATTAAATATTTAGTAATAATTTTATTTCACAAAAACATGCTTAATAACATATGAATATTCAAAACATTTATTGAACAATGATGTTATATGTTATACAAACTATCATTTTTAATAAACAAAGTAATATCATGGAAGAAGTTAACCTTTCTGCGCTCTGTATGATGAAGCAAATTAAAATTCTTACGCAACAATTACTACGACTATCCGAGGACCTTGAATTGGCCCACGAAAGAATTTCCGTATTGGAAAAAGACTTTGAGACGCATAAATCTGAACTGTACCATAAACATCCGGTTTATAAAATGAATATATTACATTCAAAAGTTACCGGATTTTAAAAATAAGCAAGAACCGCCCCTACAAAATAGGGGTTGTTCTTAAGCTGTCTTTTTTTCTTCCAATACATTTTTTACGTCTAAAAGCGCTTGTTCAAGTTCGTCTCTTGCTTTCGTAATAGTCTGTTCAAGCTCGTTAAACTGTTTTTCCAGTTTACCAAAAAGCCTTTCATATCTTGAAACGGTTGTTTCATACAGCCTTGACAGCTCATCGTAAGAGAGAGACACGGAATCTGTGTCCTGCTGACTCAAACCGCTATCTTCATCTTCTATGAACATAGGTCCTTTGCCGGTGAGGATGTAGTTGGCGTTGACTTGGTATGTTTGGCAAAACTCTTGCAACGTATTCATAGATACACCGCATATTCCACGCCTTATTTTAGACATGGTGGCCTTTGATAAATTTTCCAAAGTGTTCCACACCTTATAATCGGTAAGTTCCAACTTTTCTATCGTCTCTAAAAAACGATAAGTATAATCGTTAAACGCTTCCATAATTTATATTTTTTTTAATTAGTGACTAAAATTGTTACTATAATATTGCTAGCAACAAAAAATGTTACTATCTTTGCATCTGTAACAAGTAGCAGTTGTTGAATGACATAGTTTATATTATCCCTTTCCGGGCTAATTATATGAGATGAATCCTGTGATAGCTGCTACCTATTACGGGATTCATTCTTTATATAAAATACAATCGGTCAATGGACATACTTAATATACCAATAGATATAATCAAAAGATACAAGGCAAGCAAGGCTGAAAAAGAATTGCTTGCCTTTGCTATTGGCATCAAGTGTCTGTATTCAAATTCTGTACTTACCGATGTAACCCCTTATAAAGTGATGAAACTGTTTCATGTTTCTCACGATAAAGCCAAACGCCTTATTAACGGAGCATTAAACGACAGTTTTCTGTTTTCCGTAAAAGGAGGCAGCTTTCTTGCAAACACTTTTAAAAGCAAGGAAATCAAAAGGTCAATAGGGCGTACGCCTTTTATTTACACCTCTGATTATTGCTATAAACTGAATAAGAAGGAATATTCAATTCGCATGCTTGTGCATGAGCTGAACTGTATTATGCTTCTTTGTGCAGTCAATTCTATTGATAGAGACAACTTTCCGCAGAGTAACGGGAAACCGAAACAAAAACGTTGTGCCCTTACCAAGGATTTGACTTTGCGCAAACTTGGAAATATATCCGGTTCAAGCAAAAGTACCGCACACAGACTGATGAATGAAATGTTCCGAAACGGAGTAATCTCCAAGACAAGGGCGCACGGGGAAATGGTTATCCATACCGTGAATGCCAACACCATTGAGGAGTGGCGCAAAAGAACGGGAAGGAAACATTTTATCTATAACCCCAAAGACGGAAGCGGATGGATTGTCATTCCTTGTTCTTACTCTATATGCGACAGAGGGACTACCGAGAAATATAAGCACGTTATTTATAATCACAAGAAGCGTGTAGAATCAGCAAATCTCAAAGTGTCCAAGCATCCTGTTTATGAAAATCCGTTTGATAATCCCATTAACGCTGCTTATTTATGATATTTCTATTTTGGGAACATATATTATTTACAGAGAGAATGGGATTACACAGCGTATATAAACACATACGTGCGTGATAATTTAATATATAAAATATCAAGACAATGAGTAGATATTGTACATTGAATTTGAATAATAACCGATTGTAAACATTTCAAAGAGCGAATTATGATTAATAAAAAAATTCAATTCAAAGCAGACGGCACACCTATTAAAGATGAATGCTATCTTCAGTATGAGAGAGAATGGCTTGACCTAAGAAGAAGGGCAGCAGAGTTTGGTCGCTTTTTACAATCAGAACTTGATAAGCGGTTTGATTTGTCTAAGAGCGAATGGTGCAAATTACATAGTCATTTGATTACCGAGTATTCCTCTGACAGCAAAATGCTTGACCACATCCTTTAATGTTTCTATGGCTATTGATTTTACCATATCAATAGCCTTTTGTTTTGTTTCTCTCTCATTATCACATTAATTTATTAATTATGAAATCAATATATCAAATCTACGCGGACACATTTAAGGCTCGTTCTTTATTGGAACAACCGAAAGCAAGTTTACTAAAGGGACAACGCCCTCAACCCTTGAAATGTCCATTGCTGAAAGAAGCGTGTCCATTAAAGAATCAATTTGAAATTTATGAAATTTCTCCGACATTAAAATTGGTTTTCTTGCAATTAAAATATTAACTATGCTCGTACATTCATTCTGCTTTCCTAAGCTACATAAATGATATATAGATGATATTCCATGAAGATACAACTGAAATATATCAGAATTGCTTTTCTCTTTTTTATTATCATACATCATAAACATTGCAGATTGAAATTCAAACAGATTGTTTGTTGAACGTATGTATATATCCCTTTCTTGCTTGTTTATTTCCTTTCTTAAGTCTTTTATATCTTTTAATTCCTCCTTTATATTTATAGTGGTATATATCTGCCACCCGATAAGCACCGTTATAAGCAACGCTAATACTCCTACTATTATCCCTTGGTAGTCCATTCCCAATTCGGAAGTGTGCGGATAGGTTCTACATAGAGCTGCCACAGATACCATGATAGATATTGCAGACAATATTAGCGTTATTGTATTTCTATACTTATCCATATCTATTTAATAATTAAACATATACACAAAACATGTTTTATAACATATAAAACGGTAGCATAAAAAGCTACTATTTTATTGTGGTAACAAAATAAGTCACTATCTTTGCACTGTTGTTAGAACGAAAGAACGACGACAACAAGACATAAAAAATAGAAGCAACCATAAAAGCCGCTTGTATTTGTTTTTATGTCGGCGAATATAGCTATTTTCTATGAAAAAACAAATAAAGTGAGAAAATTTATATAATAGATAATATGAAAATAACAAGAGAAGATATTTTGAAGATTAAACCAGGGACTTCGCTTACTGTACGTCTAAGTGATTACAGAGCTTGCGATTCAGCGAGAGCTGTTGCTTATAGAGCCGCTTTAGCAGACCCAAGACCGGATGTAGAGAGGTATAAGGTGTCTATTAATACGAAAACATGGGAAATTACAATTACAGCCGTTAAAAAGTTATGACTCGCACAGAAGCAAGAATATTAGCAGAAGAACTGTACAAACTTATGCGCAAGGATGTGAAAAGGATTGTAGAGGAAACAGTGATTGAATGTTTGGATGAATGGGTTGGGGTAGGAGAGGCTGCTAATATTCTTGGGTGCAGTGTTGGTACTTTATATAACAATATATCTAATATTCCTCATACAAAGAACGGCAGACTTCTTCGATTTAAGAAATCGGAATTGATTAAATATTTGGAAAGATGAAAACCTACGATTTAAACAGAGCCTCTCGGCTTGCTCTTCGGATTGCTCTAATAATAGCAATCATGGCGGGATGTATATACAGCAGCCGTGTAGAATACAACGATGATGTATTATCCGGCATGAGTTCCGATAAGTACGACTTCATCAGAAGTCGGATAAACGACAGCTCACGGTCGGCGGTAGTATCCGAGTATATGAGTAACAAGCAGTATTACGACAGTCTTGACTATTAAAACCGCGTTGTGCGAACAACGCTCCTTCCTCTTAGCTCAGCCAGGCAGAGCATCGCTATGGTTACTTGTTCGAAGGTTTAGTATCCGGTAATTTCCGGTTAGCGAAGGTCGCACGTTCGAGTCGTGCAGAGGGAGCAAAATACATAGTTCTTTGACGTATTGAATGTGAAATAAGGTTTAAGTATTTGATATTTAGACTTATTTCAATATAACCGAGGATTACGGATAGCGGAAACGCGGTGACTCCGTATAGGCTTGGTTATCGTAATTGTCTCTTCGCACCGAAATGTCCTACGGTAGAGAGTATGCGGTTTGGGCACCCGTATCGCAAGAGACAAAGGTCATAAAGACAACATAAGCGTCCGATACAGTCTTAAATCGGTATAAAGTATGCGGTGGTAATGAAAGGCGCCCGTACACGCTTATTATATATAATCCCGTGGCTCACCCTAAGGCGAGTGGTAAGGCTTAACATCGGAACGCTCACGGGAACAATAATAACCAAATAATCAGAATTATGAATAAGTACATCAAATTAATAGCACTTTTGATTATCGGAATTGCTATTGGGAACAGGATTTTTAATCACCTACACGCTTGGCTAGGCGTAGCAGTAATATCAGCCACTATAATTTATTTTTTTTATAAACTAATTAAAAACTTAAAAAATGAAGAGATTGATTAATCTGACATTGGTTTGTATGACCTTATTGGTATTCGCTTCTTGCGAAAGAGTAGCCCCTAACTATGCTGGGGTTCTGATGGAGAACTACGGTAAGCAAGGGAAAGAGGATTTCAAGGTGGTATCGGGTAGAGTTTCCACTTGGGAATGGGGTACAGAGTTGTTTCAAGTCCCATTATTTGACCAAAGAGGTGAATTTGCCAAACCTGTCACTTTGAAAGCTGCCGATAACACAGAATTTAATGCACGTCCCACCTATTCATATAAAGTTATAAAAAATAGGGCTGTTGATGTTGTATTCGATAATAAACATATAGATAAAGCCGATACGGAATCCGGGAAAGATGGTTTTATGCAAAGCCTTGAAGACAATATACTTGAACCGCGTATTTATGACTTGATAAAAGAAGAAAGCCGAAAACATAAGACAGACAGCTTGATGGCTGATGGCGGTTCTCTTCTTTTTGAAAAACGGCTGGAACAGATAGTAGATAAAGAATTTGAGAAAAGAGGGCTTCAATTGTTGACTTTTTCCGCGCAGCTTGAATTTTCAAGAGCAGTACGTGAAAAGATTGATAGCCGTAATGAGGTTAATACCAATATCTCAGTGTTAGACCAGCAAATAGCAGAACAGAGAAAACGAAATGAGCTTGAACAGTTAAAGACAGAACAGGCTCTAATTACGTCAAGAGGATTGACGAAAGAAATCTTATACAAACAATTTATTGATAAATGGGATGGCAAAACGCCCTTATATGGGATTTCTCCTGATTTCTTAAAAATTACTCAATAAGCCTGTGAGGGTGAATAATTCATGATATATGTTTAATATAAACAGTCCCGTCCACGTGCTGGTCGGGAAACACTGCGACATGGCGGAATGGTAGACGTAGCACTCTATGATAGGAATGTCAAACCTTAGATGTGCGGAGCTTGACAACTCGTCCCGGTTCGAGTCCGGGTGTCGCAACATCTTCACTACAGATGAAGTATTTGTTTAGTCGTAGCCGGGCGGTCTGTGAAGATAGTCCGGTTTTTCTTGAAACCAATTAATAACAATCATATGAAAACATTTGAAAAATTAAAAGAAGAACTCTTGATCCGCGCCAAAAATGCTGGCGCATGCCAATCCGGCTACGCAATGGGTCTAAGAAGCAATACGAAAGCCGACCTGCTAAAAGCCATTACTGAAAATTGGTTTTGGGTTTTGAGGGATGCAAAAATTATCGATGCTGAATATTTGGAAGATAACTTCACAGAAGAAGAATTATCGCAAGCCGGTATTTATACCAAGAATACTTATGAGATTAGAACAGCCTCATTTGCCTGCGGCAGTGCAACGGTGGAAGCCTACGACAGTGCAACGGTGAAAGCCTGCGACAGTGCAACGGTGAAAGCCTACGACAGTGCAACGGTGGAAGCCTGCGGCAGTGCAACGGTGAAAGCCTACGACAGTGCAACGGTGAAAGCCTACGACAGTGCAACGGTGAAAGCCTACTACAGTGCAACGGTGAAAGCCTACGACAGTGCAACGGTGGAAGCCTACGACAGTGCAACGGTGGAAGCCTACTACAGTGCAACGGTGAAAGCCTACGACAGTGCAACGGTGAAAGCCTACGACAACTCCTATGTAGAAGATTTTACAGGTAATATAAGACCGGAATCTGATTACGCAATAGTCAAAGATTACTACAGCCATAAGATATATATCAAAAAAGGGAAATTTGAGATTATAGAGGTTTGACCTATGCCGCATCAAAGGTAGTGCTATTACCGTACTAAAAGCCGTGAGAGAAGCGAAGTGCGCACCGCTTCCCTTTAACCTTGTACGGGCGGTTTAAAAACACAATACAATGGAAAATGAACTTGAAGAACTGTACAAGGAGCTGAACGAAGTCAAAGCTTGTGATTTGGAATATCTTCCCAAATACGGCTATTCTTCAAAAGAAGAAATCATTCAGCTTATAGAGGAAGACATTGAGGAGTTGCGCGCAGAACTCGAATGTAATCAATATGATTATACACCTGACGAACTCGAAGACGAAAGGATGTTTCTTTGCGTTAGTCAAGGGCTACCAAGATATTGTTAAACTAAAAAAAAATATTTATAATGAGTACAATAACGACAATCCCGCAGCTTAAATCAATGCTTGCGAATGACAATGTGAAAGCACGTTTCAAAGAAATTCTCGGAAAGAAAGCGCCGGGATTTATCAGTTCGATAGTAGCGGTTGCCAATAGCAATACATTGCTTCAAAAGGCAGAACCACAGTCTATCATGAATGCCGCTGTGGTAGCAGCTACTTTAGATTTACCTATCAATCCCAATCTTGGATTTGCTTACGTTGTTCCTTACGGCAATCAAGCGCAATTTCAAATGGGCTGGAGAGGTTTTGTTCAACTTGCTATGCGTAGCGGTCAATATAAGACAATAAACGTAAATGAGATATATGAGGGGGAGATAAAGAAGTCGAACCGATTTACCGGAGAATATGAATTTGGAGAACGCGCTTCTGATAAGATAGTAGGCTATATGGCTTATTTCAGTCTCATCAACGGTTTTGAGAAGTTTCTCTATATGAGCAAGGAAGATTGCGAAAAACACGGAAGGAAGTTTTCACAAACGTATAAACGCGGCACAGGCATATGGTCTACCGACTTTGACTCTATGGCAAAGAAGACAGTTTTAAAAATGCTACTTTCTAAGTTTGGTATCTTAAGTATTGAAATGCAACGTGCCCAAACATTCGACCAGGCTATTATAAAGGATAACCTGGCAGAAACCGACATAGACGAAGCCGAAGTGTCGTACAATGATAATCCCGACAATGAGGAAGCCAGACGCAATGCAATGAAAGAGGCTTTGCAGGAAGCGGAAGTTGTCGATGAAAACACAGGCGAATTATTTAATACTGAGACAAAATGATTGAACAGGGTAGTTTTGGATGGCTTCGCCAACGCCTGGGGAACTTTACAGGAAGTCGCATCGGGGACTTAATGACAAGCGGAAAGAAAGGGGAGCTGTTTGGGAAGACAGCCCTTTCATACATATATGAAGTCGCAGCAGAAAGAAACCTACTCCCTAAGTATATTGAAGATGATTATCTGTTTGAGATATACCAAAACCAGGTAAGCATCAACAACAAGTTTATAGAGTTCGGACACGAAAATGAAGATTTTGCCGCCGAACGTTACCAGCTTGTCACAAGATGCGAACTTGAAGAGTGCGAAAGTATACAGCACCCTACAATACCTTACTTCTCCGCTTCTCCCGACCGCATAGCGATTAAAGACGGCTTAAGAAAGGTGGTGGAAATAAAATGCCCAACTCCTAAAAAGTTCATGGAGTATATGAATGAGGTTAAGGATAACGATACGCTTAAATCAGTAAATCCTCTATACTTCTACCAAGTACAAGCGGAGATGTCCTGTACAGGATTGAGCAAAGCTGATTTTGTCGTTTTCTGCCCTTTCCTGAAACATAACATTCACATTGTAGAGATAACAAGGGACGATGCCGTAATCGCTGAATTTGAGAGACGGATAACCGAAGCAAACAAAATCATTAATCAAATACTGAATAAAAAATGAATTTAACCGGAAGCGTAAATTTGCTAAAGCTCGAAAAAGCGGGCATAGCAACAATCAAGAATAAGAAATGCGTTGTCATTCCGATAGAAGAAAACGACCTTTATGTAAGTATGGACGAGAACCTGAAAGCAAAAGCCGTCTATCTTAACGTTAATATTAATGAGCGTAGAGAGCCGAGCCAATACGGCAATACCCATTACTGCAAACAATACTTATCAAAGCAGTATAAGGATGCGAACAAGACAGAAGCAGAAGCCAAGTCAAAGGTTTACTTGGGAGACTTCAAGCCTTATGAGTTTGAGGGTTCCGGGAATGCTGCGGCTACGGTGGAAGCGCCAACCTTACAGACCGACGGGGAAGACGACCTTCCGTTCTGATGTGTAACCTATAAACATATAATATCATGCTGTACGAATTTAAGCTAAAAGTAAACAAGGTTAACGAGAAAGGCGATGAAAAGGAAGTCACCGAACATTACATAACCGATGATGAGCTTTTCGGTCATGTGGAATTGAAAGGCAATGAGCTATACAACGGTGAGTGTGATGTTTTCGCAATCAGCCGGAGTAAGATACGTGAGATTGTCAATGAGAAGCAGGAAGATGAGTTCTTTTATAAGGTTACTCTTGTTGAGATTTTCGTAGACGAAAACGGGAAAGAAAAAGAGAGCAAGTATTATGTTCTAATAGCCGCAAAAGACATGGACGATGCCAACAGAAAGGCGGCGGAATACATGAAACAGGGGCTTCAAGACATGAAGCTGGACGCTATTGCAAAGACAAAGATTTTAGACTTGATATAATTAACCGAAAGCCCTCTGCTCACACAGAAGTCCCGTGAAAGGTTCGGGTTAAGTGATTTAATTTCAGCTAACAGTTAACTATCCCGGTGTGGCTTGACCGCCTATCCGGGAACTATTTGTTAACCTGCCTGTCCGGTCTGTGAAGATGGGGCGGGCGAAAATGGGGGTGCGCAGTGGAGTGCTTTTGACTTTCGAGAGGTGCACATGGTAGAAAGTACGGTACGTGAGATATAAGGAGTAATTAACCTTAGAAGTAGCGCAAAAGGATAAGTCCTTAATTGGGTGTTCGAATCGCCCCATCTCCACATAAATGTGAGCCACACATAAATGGCAAGGGTTAGTAAATAATGGTTGTGCCCCGGAGAATACGCTTCGGGGCTTTAATAAAAAACAGCATGGAAACAAAAGAAATTACCAAGACTATTTACATTGCAAATGACGGGAAAGAGTTCTTAACGAAAGAAGATTGCGAAAAGCATGAAAGGTTTGTTGAAGAAATACTTTCACGTATTAAGTATTTCTGTATCAGATGTAATCCTGACTTAACAGAAACAGGAAATTTCTCTCATAAAATATATGTGGCTGTGTTTTCTAAACATTACCTATATAAAGATATTGCATTTCAATGGGCTTTAAAGAAGTTTGGTACTTACTTAGGGGAAAGCGTAATGGGATATGGCTTCCAACCCCATTTTAATGTAAGTGAAGTTTCTAAAGAAGAATATGAAGAATGCCCTGCTACTGTTTGGGGAGGCACTCCATTGAAGAGTGAGAAAATATTCCTTAGTCCTAAATCAGTAGAGGGATTTCCTGAAAACATTGACTACATGAAAGAATGGGGATTTAAATAATGCCATACTACATAAAACGAACAAAGGCCAAGAAGAAAGACAAGCCTTTACCTCTGTTTGATAAAGCAGGGATAACAATAAAGAAGAAGCCGGATTTGAAAGCTAAGCTCGACAAGGAGTTTTCCCTTTTTATCCGGCTTCGTGATGCAATGCCAAACGGGTATTTTAGATGTATCTCGTGCGGACAGATAAAACCATTCGGACAAGCTGACTGCGGACACTATTTCAGTCGTACACATTTGGCGACACGGTTTGATGAGAATAATTGCCATGCCGAATGTCGACACTGTTTAACACCGGATTCTCTCGTCTTAATGAAAGATTTTATATGGAAACAGCTTGGTGAAATTAGTGTTGGTGAAGAAATATTTGCTTTTGACGAAGAAGTAATTTATAAAACTTCACGAAGATATAAGGTTGGAAGGGTTACACACATAGAACGTGATATTCAAGATGTGTATGAGGTAGAGTTAGAGAATGGAGATAAAATGAAGACAACTGCTAACCATAAATGGCTCGCAAGGGCAAGACAAGGAACTTCATACACATGGATTGAAACACAAGAAATGTGGGTTAATGGCGTAAATCTTCATGGGAAGCACAAGACCGGACCTCATACAGATAGGACTACGACCATTGTCTGTAAACCATTTCAAGTAATACAACAAGAAAAATCCTATGAAAGCGGATGGATTGCGGGAATGATTGATGCTGACGGACATATTTGTCAACAGAATATTTCTAATCCAGATGGGACGAAACGCTATGGTTTTCGTGTCGGTATAGCCCAATGTGAGAAGTACATGGATATTTGCTCTGAAATAAAACGCTTACTTGAAAAGTTCACAGGAAATAATAAAACTTGTCGGCAGATGATGGAAGATTCAAATAGGCGTGGCACGTTTAAAAAAACGTATCAATCTTGGCAATTTCTTATAACAGGTACAAACATAGAGAAGCTCCAATTTTTAATGCGTGTTCGTCCGCATAAAATTGAAAAGGTGGATATTGAAAAACTTGGCAAACTAAAATCTCAATATGATACCAAAGTGAAAAGTATCAAATATATAGGTAAAGAGGAGATTGTCGTGATGGAAACGGATACGCGTACTTTCATTGCTAACGGCTATGCCATGCACAACTGCAACCGTTTCCGTGCCGACCACCTTGAAGGCTACCGTGAGAATTTGATAGCCAAAATCGGGCAACAGAAATTTGACTTGCTGAAAGTGAAAGTTGCCAGCACTTCCAAAATGACTGATTTTGAGTACGAACAGCTAATCAAGTATTACAAAGCACTTAATAAGAAGTTACGAAAGGAGAAAGGGCTATGAGTTATGTATTACGAGATTACCAACAGAAAGCCTCTGATGCTGCCGTTTCTTTCTTCAATAACAAGGCGAAGAAAACAAATGCCATTATGGTGTTACCTACGGGCAGCGGAAAGTCGCTTATCATAGCGGATATAGCCGCAAGGCTTGATGGTCATACCTTGGTGTTCCAGCCCTCGAAGGAAATACTCGAACAGAATTTCAAGAAACTCTGCTCATACGGTATTCTTGATTGCAGCATCTATTCGGCTTCCTTCAACTCAAAAGAGATAAGCCGGATAACATTCGCCACCATCGGCAGTGTGAAGAATCATCCCGAACTGTTCACCCACTTCAAGAACATCATCGTGGACGAATGCCACCTTGTTAACCCTAAAGAGGGTATGTACAAAGATTTTTTTGATGCGGTGAAGTGTAAGGTTCTTGGGCTGACAGCTACACCGTATCGTTTAAGTTCCAGCCGTGACTTTGGTTCTATGCTGAAATTTATCACCCGGACAAAGCCTCATGTCTTTTCAGAGGTCATTTATCATGTACAGGTATCAACCCTATTGGATATGGGCTATTTGGCGAAGTTGAATTACTATCCAATGAATCCTTCGGGATGGAACGAACTTAACTTGAAAGTAAATACTACTGGTGCCGACTATACAGATAGGTCAGTTCAAAGAGAATATGAACGGATAGACTTTTACGGCTATCTCGTTCATATTGTCCAAAGGCTGATGAATCCCAAAGCCGGAGGAAAACGGAAAGGTATTTTGGTATTTACCCGTTTTCTGAAAGAAGCGGAGCGGCTCACCTGGTCTATACCCGGAGCCGCAATCGTTTCGGGTGATACCCCAAAAGGTGAGCGCGAAAGGATACTTGAAGCGTTCAAGGCTGGTGAAATTTCGGTAGTGGCGAATGTCGGGGTATTAACCACCGGCTTTGACTATCCGGAACTTGATACAGTCGTTATGGCACGTCCTACAATGTCACTTGCTATGTGGTATCAGATAGTCGGTCGTGCCATCCGCCCGCATCCTTCCAAAGAATGTGGATGGATTGTGGATTTATGCGGTAATATCAAACGTTTCGGAGAGGTGTCGGACTTACGGTTGTTTGATAGCGGTAATGGTAAGTGGGCTGTATTTTCTAACGGAAGGCAATTAACTAACGTGAGATTCTAAAACTATGGACGAAGGATTTTTGAGGCTAAGCCGCAGGTTTTTCTCGAATGAAATGTGGAATGAAGCCCGTACTTTTAGCAGTTGTGAAGCGTGGTTAGACTTAATCCAGTCTGCACGATTTGAGGCAACGCCCCGAAAGGAGAGTATCGGAGGTCGAGAAATCTCTTATTCAAGAGGTCAATATCCTGCATCCATAAGATTTTTATCTCAACGCTGGAAATGGTCTGAAAAGAAAGTGCGTTCCTTTCTTGTACATCTTAAGAAAAAAGGTATGATAACTGTTGAGTGCAATCAGGGAATGAACCTTATAACCCTATGTAAATATGAAGAATATAATCCAATGGGCACAAGTAAGGGCACAAGCAAGGGCACAGATATTGAAAAGAAAATCAAAGAATTACAGTCCGAATTGGCACAGCTAAGGGCACAACTTGGGGCACAGTCTGTGAACAACAATCTGCCGCAATCCGAACTTTTGCAAAAATCAGGGCACACGGAGGGCACAAATACAAAGAAAGAAGAAGAAAGAGAGTATATAGATATATCTTCCCAGCAAAAGAAAGAAAATACTCCTGACGGAGTATCAAAGAAAGACAAGCTTTCTTCGCCCTCTCTTTCTGAAAAGATTGATTACAGCGGATTGATGGAATACTATAATTCCACATTCAAAGATAGACTCCAGCAGATAAAATCAATGACCGATGTGAGAAAAAAGGCTGTAAAAGCCCGGATAGCCCAATATGGAAAAGAGTCAGTGAGGACTGTTTTCAATCTCATTCTTCAATCCCCATTTCTGCTGGGAGCTAATGACCGCAATTGGAAATGTGACTTTGATTGGATTTTCAAACAGGCAAACTTTACTAAAATATTGGAAGGAAACTATAATGGGACAAGACTTAGTAAAAATCAACAGGATAGCGAGCAGCGAAAACGTGATTCAGTTCTTGCAGTCGCTACAACAGTCAGAGAAGCTGCCGCAAAAAAAAGAAAGGAACTTGAAGCAGAGGGCGTTATTGAATAAATATCCTGACCCTGCACAATTCATACTTGATTACAATCCAGATTTGCAGTTCAAAATTGTTAGGTGTAAGGCGACTCACTCCGATTTAGCCATGAATTTTTCCATACCTACATTAGGGCTATTGGCTTCGACTTATGGAGATGAGACCCCTTTGGAATGGTTGAAAATTCAATTCGGTACACTCAATGACTTCGCAGAGGTATCTACCAAGATTGCTAAGGAGCAGCTTAATGAGTTAGCAGAGATATTTATTTCTGAGTATTATTACATCAATGCAGCTGAGATATGCTTTTTCATTGCACGGTTTAAGTCTGGGAAATACGGGCGATTCTATGGAGCTATAGATCCGATGAAGATTACAAGCGCTATGCTTGACTATATCAAGGAGCGCCGCATTGACATTGAGCGTTACGAACGTGAGCAATACCGACTACAGCGCCAAAAGGAGATAGAAGAGCGCGGTAGCAACGGAATTCCCTATGTCGAGTATCTTGAACGTGAACGTAAGCTTGTGGAAAGTGGAGATGCAGAAGCCATGAAACGAGCGGCAAATCGTGTATGTAGTATCAGTTTACGTAAGTAGTGGCGAAAGCATAAATTTGACAATAAAGTATGAGACTTACAATATGTTGGACGACAAGAGGCAGGCAAAGACGCTTTTACTATGATATATGCAAAAAGTTTGGCATATCGGATTACATGAGTGTTAATCATGAGACGCCATGCGATATAAGGGATGAAGATATGGAACTGTTGAGGGAATGCGAAAAACGAGGGTTTATCCAAATAAGAAACAAACGGTAAATAATTATGGACATAGAGATTGAAAAGAAAATCGAACAATTGGAATGGCAGCGTGACAATGCAATGCGCATACGTTGCCCGTTGGTGGCAAGGAAGTATCAGCGCATGATTGATGAGCTTGCAACAGAGAGCAGAAACAAGAATATGAACAAGGCAGAACAGGCAAGGCAATGACTACCGACACGGCAAATCAGATAATCAGCAAATATGAGAGCCTTGTAGTTCTGTGCACCTACAACATACTGCTCACGAACGACATCTGTTGCGGGCAGGTTATCGAGTGTCTGCATGCGATGAAGAGAACGCCTTATTACAAACAGGCATTCAAGCGGTATTTGAATGATGCCGGTAAGGCAAGAAAGGAATACGAGCGTACTGTAAACAGCGTTATCGGTTCAGACCGGAGCGAGTTTTTCGCCGACTGCAACGACAAGTATACGGAAGAAGTGAACAAGCACGTGGATATGCTGTATTGGCAGTTCAAGCAGGTTCTCGACGATAACGGCATATCCCATTCCGCAGAGATTGCAAGGTTCGAACTTGCAAGAACATTGTGTGATTACGCCTGCATCCAGTTTGACGAAAGGATTAAAGAACTTCGGAAGAAAGACGCACGGTTCAACGGGTTTACGTTGGAATACCTGAAGCTTTCAAATGTGGCAAGGATGATGAACCTTGCTTCCAACTGTTTGAAAATCGGGAAAACGGTCAATATGAACACAGAGCGGTGCACAGCAGCGTTTGATGTGCTGGTAAGAAAGCTGTCGGATGCGGATAATATTGCCAACGCGATAAAAGTTTAGTGAGATGAAACCTATTTATAACCTTATAACCCTCCTCATGGACTGGCTTTCGGTAGAGGTTGGAGCGAATGAAGAGTGGTTCTGAACAAAGACATCATGGTGCAAGATGTGTGTTTCGGAAGACAATCGGGAACGGAATAAAAGGAAGGAAAACAAATGAATATAAAGAAAATAAAGGAACATAACCCTCAATCCTTTTTAGACGATTTGAAACGGGTAAGGGAAATCATGGTCTATACAGAACATACCAACTCCTACTATAAGATTCTTAAACATGAATTATTGAGAGATGCGGAAGAGAAAGCCATCACGTACTATATAACGGATTCTATATTCGCCAGAAAGCGTGATGTCATGGTAATAATTTAATCGGAAGAATATGAAACAAACAAATATTCCAGTTTTTAAATATTGGCTCCGGATACACGGTTTCCGCTTAGAATGGTTCGGTACTGGAACAAAAAACAATCCAATCAAGATTAAATCAAAAAGAAAGAAATGAAAGAGTAAATATGGAATTAAAAGAATTGACATTAAAGATATGTGACATCTTCGGATGTAGCAGTATTACTACACTGCCTGATAAGGTTATGTTTGCTTTGTTTTCTCAGAATCCCACTTTGTATTTTGAGAAGTACAAAGAGCTATGCCCTGATTTGACTGTAGATTGGATGCAAAGGGTATATCAGTTCTACCACGCAGACAGAAAGGAAAAGAAACAGGATTATACACCTGTATCTCTTTCTAAGCTGGTTGCTTTTCTTAGCTATACACCATGCGAGAAAGTTGTGTACGATTGTTGCGCTGGTTCCGGTTCTCTGACTATTCAAAAGTGGTGCACTAATCCGGATTTAAAGTTTGTTTGCGAAGAATTGGATACGAATGTATTGCCTATCCTTCTGTTTAATCTTTGTATTCGTAATATTGATGCGACAGTGGTAAACAAAAATATTCTCACTGGTGATATTATCGGTTCATATAAGGTAATCAGAGGTTCAGCATATGGAGTTATACAGCGTCCGATGTTTCCGGAAACAGAATTTCTAAAAGCTGATGTAGGCATTTCCAACCCGCCATTTAATTTAAAAGTTCCTGTATCTGAAGAAATAATCAAAGCTTTACCTCAGAGATACACTTGTAATTTTGCTTTCGTGGCGCATTGCCTGCAAAGGAGTGAAAGATGTGCGTTGATTCTTCCCAGAGGTGTGCTTACAAGCAAAGAAGAGAAAGAGTGCAGGAGATACTTTATTGAGAAGGGATGGCTGCAAGCTGCTATTTCTTTGCCGGAAAAGATGTTTGAGTCTACCTCTGTAGCGACTTGCATACTTTTGTTTGATAAGAAGAAAACGAGTAAAGATGTGATGCTGATTAATGCGGAGGGAATGAAATCTGTTGAAGTAAGAGAACAACGTGGAGAAGGTGGCGCTTCTCATTACAACCGCATCTATAAAAAGGAATTTAATACTTTTTCAGATGAACAGATTGCTGCTATATGCGAACTTACAGTAAAAGAACAGGATTCATTCTCTAAAAGGCTTTCAATCGAAGAACTGGAGCAAAAGGGATACAATCTTACTATTGGCTCATATCTGCCGATAGAATTAAAAGGAACTATTCATCGAGACTTCAACGCTATAATATCAGATATTAACCGTGTCATCAGAGAACGTAATGTTATTAAGGTGACAGTTAATAAGGTATGGGCTGAACGTCTTGGACTTACAGAAATTATAAAAGATTGCGAATCATCCAATGAAGTAGTGAAAGCTATGAATGAAAGTTTTGCATCATTCAAGAATTACGAAGTAAAAGAGAAAATTATTGAGAATAAGTATATTCAATCTTCCAATAGTAAAGTATTTTGTATTGAGAATACTGATAAGGAAATATTGTCAAGCATCATGCCTTTCTTTATGAATATGTATAAGCAGCATATTTATTACCTAAATAATGAAGAGAATAGGCTTCTTTCCGAACTTAAAGATTCAATGCTGCCATTACTTATGAATGGAGAATTGGCTTTTAAAGATTAACGTATAACTAACAGTGATATGAAACAGACAGTAGAAGAAGCAGCCCAAAGCATGGCTTACAATAAGATGCCAGATTGGGGAGGATTGCCAGCATTGGCGAAAAAATATTTTATAAAAGGTGCAGACTGGCAGGCAAAGCAATCTCCGTGGATAAGCGTTGAGGACAAGGCTGGTTGTGACACATCTGGCGACTGTATTGTAATGGTTATGAATGGTGATATATTCAAAGCGTATTTTTCATCTGAAAACAAATGGATGAAAAGTAATGGCGGCTATTATGATGAAGTGATAGATGATGTTGTTGCATGGTTTCCCATCCCCTCTTTCGAGGGGATACTCGAAGCCAACAAGGATGTACTGGAACGGATTAAGGAGAAAGGAGATTAAATATGAGAAAGATTGTACAGTTAGACGAATATGAGTATAGCAAGCTTGCGGACCTTGCCAAGCTCAATGAGAAAGAAATTGAAAAACGCGCCATTGACCTATGGAAAGAAAAGGGCGTGGCAGAAATAACAATCAATATAGATACTGAAAAGGACTATAATGACTACTGTCGTATTGATTGTTCTACATATTTCTTCTATAAAGATGACAGATTCTACATTCCAGAGAATGTACGGGAGAGATTCAGGAAAATTGTCAAAGAAAATGTGATGTGGAACATTGAAGAACGGTTCGGAGACTTAAAAGGAGCAATAAATAAATTCAATCGAGAAGCTAAATGGATTGGTTATACAAAATTCATATTTTATATGATGGCTTTGTCCGGTTGGGCTGTAGCTGCTGTGTTGTTTCTTATGCGTTAAAGGAGAAAAGAGATTGAATATGAAGATATATGGAATAATTAGAACAGTCTGGAACGGGAATAGTTATTCTTCCAATCCAGACGAAGATATATTTCTTTATTTGAGTAAGGAAGAACGGGATAAGAACATGCCCAAATGCGTTAGTAATGCCGATATTGAATACAACACTTTTGAAACAGAAACGGAGGACTAAACTATGAAATCAAAACAAGTATTATCAGTCGAACAGATGAAACATTTGCAGGAGCTTGGGCTGGATACAAGCGATGCGAGTATGGTATTAATTGCTACGGACGACGATGGAATTACATTGTTATGGGAAGATGCTGAAAAAGCAATTAAGCACCATTGGTACAATGTATGTTTTAATCTATATTACGCTGAAACAGGTAGTTACGACCATTCGTATAGGAATAGTTGTGGAGTGTTTACCTTGCAGGACATTCTCGACAAGCTGCCTTGCTTTATTGGCACACATGTACTAACCTTACAGAAACTTGCAAATAGCGGAACATGTTTATATATGGAGCCTTATTCGCGTTCTATATTAAACCTGACAGAGAGTAAGGAACTTATTAATTCAGCCTATGAGATGCTGTGCTGGTGTATTGAAAACGGATATGTTGAAAAGGAGGGTAAATAATGAAAGCGAGAATAAAAGAGACTGGAGAAATTATCAATATTTCTGATTACGCACGTGTCACACTTGATAAGTGTGATAGTTACGGGAGTCCTATTGAATTAAGTTTTGATGAGGTTGAAATACTTCAAGAAAGGTCTGATAATATTGATTGGGAACAACGTAGATATGAATTGGCAAAATCCGCTATGCAAGGGTATTGTATTGCTTTAGGAATAAACGATGACAGTGAAACTTATGATGATATTGCAATAGGCTCTTTGAGGGTGGCTGATGCACTAATAAAGAAATTGAAAGGGAAATAACCATGGATATAGAAGAAGCAAAAAACAAGAAAGCGAAAGCCGAAATGGAGATAGCTCATATTTTGGAAAAACTTGAAGCCGAAACGGGTTTAAAAGTCAGCAACATGTTTTATATATGCAGAGAAGAGGAAAAATCTGCGTTAGCAGCTTCCCCCATAGAGCATATAAAAACCAATATAATCTTAACGTTATAACCATGGAAATAAAGAATGTAGGACAACTTAGGAAAATCATTGAGAACCTTTCCGATGATTACGAAATTGAGATGAGAATCAGACGCAAATTAACGGAGGAAGAATTGAAACATTGCAGATACCCTTATCCTTATGATACGAAATATCTTACTTTGGAATTTGACGATATAGGCGTTTCTAGCAAGGTGTTATGTTTGGGTGTAACTTCTAATGATTGATGATATGGAAGTAACCGATTTTCTTGAAGTAGTAATACTTTGCTTGTCATTATTAATAGTCATTCCTATACTTATGATTATTTGGATTGATTGTGATAGAATTGAGAAAAAAAGAAGAAACAGATGGAAATAAAGAACGGAATAATAATAGACGGAGTGCTGCATGAAGCGGTACAATATAAAATTAACTGTAAAAGATGTTCACTGCTATCTGTGTGTTATGAGTTTAATGCTGTTTGTGCCGTTATTGGTTGCGAAGCATTTGTTGAGCGTGGCAAAGTGACAGATATTAAGATAGATAAGGAGGAATAACTATGGGATTTACAACACCGTGCTTCATACGCAAAAACACACAGGAACTTAGAAAGAAACTGGAAGAGTTGGGATATGAAATCCTTAATTCTGGTGATACAACTTTAGACGCACATAATTATGACGGCAAGGGAAGTCATAAAAGTATCGAAGAGGGAAAGGCTATCATAACGTCTTATGGTAATTTATATGGAGTGGTATATGATGTAGATACTGTCACCAAGAAAGGAAGAATTGATTGCGGAACCAACGAGGAACTTTTCTTGGCTATCGCTGCATTAAGGGATGATACAAATTATATGCAATGGTTTGTCTGTACGAGTGATTATAAAGAATCTGATGGTAAAGAGTGGAAAGTTGGAGACTTTGATTTAAATACATGTCCGGATGATTTTGACAACATACTTCCTCATTGGCGTAAGGCTACCGTAAACGAACTGATTGAACACTTTAAAGATAAGAAAGAACAATTATGTGTAGAATAGCATATTTTGGGACAGATGGTTGTCTCGGACATCATTTTAAAGCTATTTCTGGAAGATTTTCTCCTCAAGAGAAAGAAGACCTTAGCAAAATAGATGAAGACTTTCAATTATTCGGTTTTTCCGGCTTTAATTTTTTCACGTACAAGGGGTATGGGTGTCTTTCTTTCTCTGCAAGTCCGGATGATAATCGTTATGGCAGTAAGACTGTGTTTTTTGTTGAGGGAACCTATTTAAAAACAGAAGTATTAGAGGCTTTGGAAGAAGCTCCGTTTGTGAAAAAACAATTCCAGAAGTTAGCCGATATGTATGGTGTAGAAATACCTAAAATAAAAGATTATGAATGATATAAAACTATCACTCCGGCAAATAGAAAAAATGGAACATGCTATCGGATTTAGCCGTGAGAAAATAAAAAGAAATAGATATGAGGCTTATCGTAATAGATTTGTAGTAAATAACTCCGATAAGGACTGGGAGGAATTGGTATCTATCGGATATGCAGAAAAGCGAGAGTTTGAGATTGAAAAACAAATCGTGTACTATGTTTCCGAACTTGGGATAAAATATTTAGGGGTGTTATTGGGGTGTATAATAATAGAAGGTAAATAGCCATGACCGAAGAACTTGTAACATTAGAAACAGCAAAGATGCTGAGAGAGAAAGGCTTTAATGAGCCATGTATGATTGCTATTAATATTGAAGATAGTAGACAATATGGTACCAATAGAACAAATAGCGAGTTACCAATAAAAGTATGTTCCCATCCTACTCAATCCGTTACACAAAAGTGGCTGCGTGAAACCAAGAACCTGCACATTTCCATCTTTAAATACGCATGTGGATATGACTATGATATATGCAAGGCTGATAATGGAACTCATATAACTGATGGGGTATTAAAGGGTCCTAATGATGGTGGACAGTGGAATACCTACGAGGAAGCACTGGAAGCCGGAATACAAGAAACTTTAAAACTTATATAACCATTATGAGCAAAGGAATTTACACAAAAGAAAATGTAGGTAATGGTGTATTCATCTTTACCGCCAACAAGAGTTTTGTAGAACCTAAATTTTGGGGACTGCATGAGGAAAACGAACAGGCACAATGTGTAGCTATCGTCCATGATGGCAATGCTTTATTCTTCTATCCGGAAGATATGGATAATGATACCCATATTCTTCTTGATTGGAAGAAAGAGCAAACAGGGAAGATATATCCAACCGCAGAAGAAGGTATGAAGGATACTGATGGAATAGGCAATACCAAAGCATTGGCTGCATCCGGAAGCGAAATTGCTGAGAAAGTCATAGCATTGGATTTATGTGGATTAAGTTGGCACATTCCTACACTACAAGAGAGTATCTTAGGGTACGAACATAAGGTTATGCTGAATGCAGCCTTAGCTATCTGCGGAAAACAACCAATGAAAGATGACTGGTATTGGTGCTCTACGAGAAAAGAAGATGAACGTAATTTTTCTCTTCATTGGCTCAGAGGTTATTATTACAGCACTTATCAAGACTTTAAATATTGGGTTCGCCCCGTGTCCGCTGCCTCTCTTAATTCACTTTAACCTTATAAATGATTATAACTATGGCAAAAGTATTTATAACAAAGTATGCCTTAACAGAAGGTATTAAAGAGATAGAAGCAGATATTATTATAAGTAGATTTGAAGATGGAGAATATGTAATGGATGGTTTATGTTCTTACTTCTGTATAGGGGAAAACGCATTCACCGATAAATCCGAAGCGTTGAAAAAGGCGGAAGAAATGAGGATTAGGAAAATCGCTTCTCTTCGTAAGCAGATTGAGAAACTTGAGAAATTATCTTTTAAAGTAGAGGAGATTTGATTATGGAACAAGAAAGAAAAATCGGAGAGGTATTTGAATATAATGGAGAAAAAATTATCGTGAAAAAAGATAGCGATTTTATATACGAATGTGATAGATGCGTCTTTAATGGTAAACCGGAATGCAGTGATTGTCGTTGCATTTCTTATAAGAGACAAGATAAACAAGATGTGCACTTTGAAAAAGTGGAGGATTGATTATGAAAGCAAACCTAATATTTTTTCTTGCGATATTCATCATATCAGCATTATTCATCGGTCATTTCCGACTGACATTCTCACCGTTCAGTGTATCCTTTCTCTATTGGCATAGGACTGTAGGAGTTATTCTTATCGTTGCAGGATGCTTGGTTTACAACATAGGTGAGCATATATCAGGCTACAAGAAAGGACTGGATGAAGGTATGGAGATTGTTTTGAAAGAGTTAAAAAAAAGATACAATGAAGAAGATAATGTTCAATGATAAATACAGTCTAACCCAGGCTGTATTGGATGGTCGGAAGACTATGACGAGAAGAATAATCAAATGTCCAAGAACTTTTAAAGGAGAATGGGTTGCCGGATTCAATATACACAGACGCCATTCTGATAAAAAGATTGTTGGTTGGCCTTATATGTATGATGCAGATGAAAGAGAGTTTGATATGGGCGAGATATTGCCAAAATACAAAGTAGGTGAAGTCGTTGCCGTTGCACAGAGATACAAAGATGTAGTAGAAAAAAGGAACGAAGCCCAAGAAACATTATGTCTATATAAAATAGGTGAAGAATATCTTACAATGGAAGAAATGGGAGCAGGATGGAGTAATACTATGTTTACAAAGGCTGACCTCATGCCCCATCATATCCGCATTACCGACATCAAGATAGAACGGTTGCAAGACATTTCCGATGAAGATTGCTTTAAGGAAGGAATTTTTAAATGGGATGCTGGACAAAAGGATATTCCTTTTTATTCATTCCATTACGCAGATATACCCGACTACAATGATCCTCGTGACGCATTCGCAGAACTGATAGATAAAGTCTCCGGCAAAGGTACATGGGAATCCAATCCTTATGTATTCGTTTATGAATTTGAACTGATTGATTAAAAACGAGAAAAGATATTGATTATGAAACGTGAAATAAAATTCAGAGGAAAAAGCACTGATACGGGGAAATGGATATATGGATTTCTCTCTTTTTTCTATACTGCCGGAAGGGACGAAAACGGACTTATCCTCACAGACAAGGCAAAGATATATTCTCCGGAAGACTGCCGGTGCGATGACGTATGGGCTGAAACTGTTGGTCAGTTCACCGGCTTATGTGATAAGAACGGTGAAGAAATATACGAAGGTGATATTGTTGAATGCAACGGAGATATATGCAAGGTTATGTACAGTAATCATTATGCCGGATTTGCGCTTGATAAAAAAGATTGGCTATATCTCCACTTCTTTGGAGAAGCATTTAGTAATAAAGATTGTCTTGTTATTGGCAACATACACGATAACATTGAGTTATTGAAATAAAACAACCATGAGTAAATTAGAGCAAATCGCCACAATTGATTACTGCTACTGGCGATTGGAAAAGTTGAATGAGGCTCTTTCCAAGCCTAAATCGACTATGGAGCGGTTGGTTGATAAAGCCTGCGGTTATAATGAAGTAGAAGAAGTGAAAAAGGAAGCTATAGCCCTTTTGGAACAGATTGTTGAAAGTAAAAAGGCTATCGGTGCGGATTATTCGAGAGATAGTGAGTTTCTTGATAAATTGAAGAGTAAATAATGTTATGAGTAAAAAGAAAGTATATATCAGTCTGCCTATCACTGGGTATGACATAAAAGATGTTGAGAAAAGATGCAAATCTGCTTCCGAGTTGATAGAACAACTTGGTTTTGAAGCTGTATCTCCCTTAGAGGTATCTTCAAATCCGGACGCGAGTTACGAAGAGCATATAGGCAGGGATATTACTGCCCTGCTCCAATGTGATGCTGTAATATTCCTCGAAGGGTGGCATTATTCCAATGGATGTAGTCTTGAACATAGTGCAGCCGGGATTTACGAGAAAGAGAGATTGTTTTCCATTGGAGAATTGAAACGCTACGCAAAAGAAATAGGCATATGAGCAAACTATACAAAGTAACCCTCTTCGGTAAATCATTCATTATAGGATGGTTCAGTTATGCAGATAAATGGTATCATAAATTTAGTATAATACATTGAACATGAAAATTATATTTCTTGATATAGACGGAGTAATTTCCACGGAAAAGTCACATTATACACTTGATAAGGATGCGTGTGATTTACTTGGTAAGATTATAGATGCTACAGATGCCAATATTGTCATTTCTTCGTCTTGGAGAAGAAACACGGTAGAAGATACAAAAAGGGAATTAACAACCATAAGACATTCAGTCCCGTTTCCATTTCCATACGCTGATAGAATTGTAGGAGTAACTATAAGAGCGTATGCCTACATTATGCAAGGTATTCATCTTAGCATTCCTCGTGGAGTTGAGATAAAACAATGGATTGACACTCATATCCACTCTGAAAATGGAAAAAATTGGAACTATAAAGAGATTGGATCTGATTTTAATTACGTGATACTGGATGATGATAGCGATATGCTTCTTGAACAAGCTGAACACTTTGTAAAGACTGATACTCTATTGGGATTGTCGGAAGATGATGTTGAGCGAGCTATTAAAATATTGAACCAATGAGAAAAGCAGACAGAATAATCAGAGACAAGTGTAAGGACGATATATCTAAGGTTGGCTAAGTATGGACTTACAAAAGTTAAATGCAGATAACATGAAAGAGAATAATATTTTAAACAAAGAGATTTATACAGAGGCTATGATAGCAGCCTCTAAGGTTGATTTCCTTGAGAGCAAGGAAGAGGTTAAGATGTATGCCACTTCGCTGTATAACGCAGTAATGTGGGGCAGAAATCATACGGTTAAAGCAAAAGAATTAGAGACACCAAGCTAATACCCTCACCAAAACGGCAAGCGGTATAACCCAATGGAGAACCCGTTCAAAGCGTTCTAAACGTTCCATTGGATAACCCGGAAAAGGCGGCAATAGTCCATGTAAAGGACATTGTCCGCCAATTCAAGCAGTTCATCTATGTAATCCCTTTTTCGCATCACGTTCAAGTTTTCTACGTTGTTGGCGGTTTATACCATTTGCTATGGCAAGGCTGTTCAGTGTCTCTTTCTGTTCGGGAGAAAGCATGTTATATACTTCTTCCCGTGATTTGCCTGATAAAATGGCTTGTACTATTTTCCACATAAGCTACGTCTGCAATGTTCACACAAAAATTTCTTCGCTACCGGGAACATCTTCTGTCCCACATATCCGCTAAGGTACTGCGCCTCTTCCCCGTATGGGTCGATGCCGAACGCCCGTGAGATATGCCGGCATAGATGTCCCTTTTCATGGTCGAAAGAGTTTTGAAACTCTGCCGGGGAAGAAGTAAGGGCTATAACCATTACGGTCTGCCTGTTTCGGATATTGGAGTAAGTGATACCCGTATTCAGATTGCAGGAGCGCATGTTCTTATAGGCATTCGCCAAATCCATCCCCCTGCATCCTACCCGCTGAAGGTCGGCGATGATACGGTCGGTATAATAGCAGTCCACCGCATAATATACACGCACTTCCCAATCATAATCCGGTATGTAAAATTCCTGTATTATCATAGGCTACATCATCTGTTCCCACATGATAGGATTGCCGGAGCCTATGCAGTCGGCATAGAACCGCGTGAAAGGCATTCCATTGTAAGCGTCCACATCATCTATGTAATCCTTAATGAACAATGCGAGATGGGCTTCGTCAGTGATAGAACCTTTCTTCGCCATGTTTGCCACGTAAACGCTGTCGTACCCTGCATCCTTCTCCAGGTTTATACTGTACTTTTTAAGAAGTTCCTCTACCTGTTCTTTGCTGATTGGTTCAAGTTTTTCCTCCTTGCCCGTAGATTTGTTTTCCATCTTCATGCGGGAAACAGCCCATAGGCACATCTTCTTGCTGAAATGCCATCCGTACTGGCTGAGATAGTCAGCCATTGCAGGCGGTATTCTGTCGTATGTATCTAATCTTTGTTTCATATTTTCCTGATTTTAAGTGATTGGCAAAAGAGGGGAATAATCCCCTCTCCATTACATGAACTCTCCGTTGGCGCGTCTGCGTCTGCGTTCGCCCATATCATCACCGTAAGGCTGTGAACCGCGGCGTTCGCTGTAAACCGGATATTCCGGGAAGTAACCCGGCATACGGCGTTCGCCCATATCTGAGCCGCCGCTATAGTTTCCACCGCGTGAACCACCGCTGTTACGATAGCCCATTTCACCGCCCTGCATCTCACGCATGGCTTTTTCGTAACCATAACGGCAACCCTCTCTATAGGCTTCTTCCATAGGATTACCGCCTCTCATACCGAAGTCACGGTCATATTCTCCGCGTCCTTCTTCCAATATTTCCCACATTCCCATATTATTTCTTTGTTTTAGATGTTTCAGAAACTCCGAGCTGTTCCATAAGCCGTTTGTTCAAATCCATAAGGTCGGACATGTTCTTGCTCATTTCCGCCATTTGCCCTTTCAGAGAGGATATTTCCTGTTCCTGACGTTGTTTCTCTGCAAATTCGGGGTTCAAGAGCGTCAGCATCTTGTCACATCCCGCAATGACGGAATTGTGGAAGTCCATGCTATTGATAATGTCTATGCTTTTCTGCTTCATAGAAGCGACCTCGTTGTTCATCGCATCACGAGAGCATGACACTACGATATTGCCGTTCTGTCCGAAGTCGGCTATATCCATGCCGGCAGGTAGATTTTGGAAAGTCGTGTTCTGCCCGTTGATACAGACAACGACATCCACAACCATTTCCATTTGGGGTAACTGTCCCATAGGGGATGCCATAGGATATTTCGGCTTGGGAGCGGAAACGCTGACTACCGGACCGTATTCGATAAACGGATTAGCATCCTTATGAAGTATATACAACTGGTTATTGGTACGAAGTGATTGAAACATATTGGTTTGATTTTAAAGGGGTGTGGCTATTCCCATTTTGGAAATAACCACAAAGCCCCATGTTAACTACTTGCTCTTTTGAGCGGTTGCTTCTGCTGTCGGAGTCGGTGTCGATGCGGTTGTCGGACGATACCCACCGTTAACAAGGAACAGTTCGTTGGTGTACTTGTTATAGTGAATTTCGTAGATACCCGTTCCGGCAAGGTTGCCGACAGTCACCGGCTCATTGTTGTAAGCCAGTAACGGTCTTGTATCCCCGTTAGTCCCTATCAGTATCGGGAGTGTAGCAGTCGTGCCGGCTGGTATTGCCTGGCGGAGACTGACATAGAAACCGCCTACATAGCTTCTGTTACGAAACGCATGGTTAGGAAGTTCCAAAGTTACGTTCTCCGTGCCGACCGTTACGGCTACCGTAGGAAGGGTATTGAAATTAGCCCTTCCAATAGTAGGGAACAAAAAAGGAAATCCTGTAAAAAAGTTAGGCCACATAATTACCCCCTTTCTTACCGGAATTAACCCCAGTAGTTGTTACAACCACAACCGCCACGTCCATACATTGCATCACCGGCGTAAGCACCGAAAGCCGCAGCACGGAAACAGTCTGTGTTGATGGCTTGAATATTAGGGTAAACAACCGGAACGGTGTTAGGCATCTTGCATTTTATTCCATCGACATCGGACCGCAATGCCTGCAAGCCTGCTGCCAAAGGAGCAATCTGTTGTCCTACTGAACTCAGGATAGTAGCATTCTGGTTACGTTGGGAGATTTCAGCAGTCAAAGTGGCTTTTTCTGCTGTAAGAGCCGCAATCTTGTCCTGCAATGCCTGGTTCTGCATGGCGTCCAACTTCGCAAGGATAGCATTGGTATTGGCAGTCGCACCGTCACGCAATGAAAGGGCATTCTGATTGGCTGTGTTGACAAGCGCGTTAGTCTGATTGCACATCGCAAGCTGGTTCTCATAGCCCATTGTGGTAATGGCGTTCTGAGTCTTGCAGCAACAATCTGCAATCTGAGTAAGAACAGCCTGATTTCCGGACTGGAATGCGTTGATGATTTGCTGGCTTGACATGCCCACCTGATTGCCCACATTGGCGATAAGTCCCTGGATGTTGCACAGGGCGCTCTGTAACTGTTGGGTAGAGCAGTTCAAAGAAGAAGCAAGCTGGTTGATGGCATTGCCATTGCCCTGAATGGCTGACATCAGGTATTCACGACCGACATCACCGTTAAGCTCGGCAGGCAGACCTCCACCATTGCCAAAGCGGTTGCCAAAGCCGTTGCCGCCCCAACAGAACCACAAAAGGATAATCCAGATGAACCACCACGAGCCGCCCCATTGGTCTTGGCTGCCACGTCCCTGGTTCAGTAAAGCGAGAAGTCCGGGGTCTACACCCTTGCTTCCCATCAAGTTGGGCAACATAGCCATGATGTCGAATTTGCTTCCGCCACCATTTCCGTTGTTCCCGTCTTGGTTGAAGACATACGTTCTTTCCATAGAGATTTATATTTTGTATTACGGTCAAAATCAACCGCATCACAAAAGTATAAATACGCAATCTGCCATGAAATCAGTTGTTTCCCAACGCTTTCCTAATGTTTTCCCAATATATTCTCAACATTTTCCCGCCTTCCATACGTTCTTGAAAATTGGAAATCATGTAGTTTATCGCACGTTTGGTCTTGTGGATTTTAGGAGCTATCTGTGAAGGATACATTCCCCTTTCGACAAGTAACTGTACAAGCAAATAGCGGGCGTCTACGGTTTCCGTATCCTTATCCGAAGATAGTATTCGGCTGGCGGGTATTTCGGTCTCCTGCGCCACTAGATTGATTGTTTCGGCAAAGATTTCTGACTTACACATAGTTTTTCTGAATTTTATATTTATCTTTGCCCTGCCACATAAAATATTTGATTATATACGAACAAAGCATAAGATACCGTGTTGAAGATATTAAAGCCTCCAACGGAAAGGGTCTTATGCTTTATCATGTTTTTATGTGGCAATATCAACGTGATTTCGTTGGGGGCTTTCTTTATACTCTAAGCCCCGAAAGAGCGTCAGCTACAAGCCAACTTCTACATCGTTAATTTCTTTCTTATCTTTATGGTGAGCCAAACAATTACGAACAAAACACATGTCAGATTTATCGAAATGCTGACACCACCGTAATTGATTTTAAATTTTTCCCACCATGACAGTTCCCTCTCTACCGGATAAGGTTTGGGCACTTCAATCCTTCTTATCTTTTCGATAAAATACGGCATTTTGACCGTTACCGTAGCATGAGGATAAATACCCAATGAATGGTTCAATATCCCGTTGCTAAATGAAGCATAGCTGTAGGCATACGGATTGCGAAGGAATGACGTTGTATCGGCAACAGATACGCTGTCCTTGTACGGTATCAGCTTCTCTTGAAATGTAGTATCATGGAAAACCACACTGTCAAGAACCTTTGTCTCAACCGGCATATAAACAGTCCTCGTCCTACAGGAATACACCGTCAACGCAAGAAATACTATATACACTAACTTCTTCATAACTTCAACAGATAATGATTAACAACCATGCCTGCACATATTGCAGCAACTCCACACAGCAAGTCTATTTTGCTCCACTTGCCGTTATAGTAGTGGCAACGGTCGCTGTTCTCCTTGATGAAGAGCATCAGCAGTGCAGTACTGCTACCGAATACTATGGCGGTGGATAGATAGACCACCGCACCTAAGATGTTATTTCTCATAACAATTAGTATATATTTATGATATTAATTTCATCCCGGCACTTCACAGTCCGGGATGAATACTGTTCAGGATATTCCTCAATCGTTTTTACTCTTCGTCAGAAACGGATTGAATGGGACTGCAACTTGTGGATAGGCTATAAATCCAATGATGTTGTTTCTCATTCTTTTACATTATTGAATTGCACAACAATCGCATTAGCGAATACATTATCTTCCTTATGGCTGTTATTCGTGAATAGAACATTGCATTTCGTAACATTAGAATCGAAAGAAAATCTATAGCTAAAACGATTACCTGTTATTGTAAATTTATAATTTGCATTATCAACAAAATGCCAACTGACATCGGATACATTTTCCTTACCATTTTTAAAAATACAATTCTTTATAATAATATCTGCGTGTAAATTACTGCCACAGCCTAAAGGCTTGGAAAGATATTGTGTATGCTCGCCTTTAATATATTCTACAATCAAATTGTCATACACGTGTTTATAATAAGAATCTTCACCTGAACCTTCATCGTGAATAGCATAAATATTATCATATTGAATAAGATGTCCATCATGTAACTCATAGTTAGAATTGAAACCAACTCTTTGAGTCCCGAATAAAGATTGGTTACTATATACTATTTCAGAAGTACTATCACATTTAGAAATAAGAGTTGAATTATTGAAAAAATATCTACAATTACCACCGATTGGTAATTCGACAGCAGTTCTAAAATCATATTTAGTGTTCATCAACCCAAATATCTTTATAAAAGTATATTCACCAGTTTCAAAATAGACATCACAATCCTGAGTAATATAAGCGGAAGCTAATTTAAGAAAAATCTCTTCCTCACTATCACTAAGATTGATATTGACAACAGGTCGAGTTCCTTTCTTTTTAAGAATAGTGGACTGACATAGTATCAAATTATAATTATTCTTAGCAGAAGCAAAGAATTTATCAGTAATTACACTGTCTCTATAATATGTAAATGCAACTAATTCGGCGTTTTCAGGAAAATTTTCTTTAAGAACCGGATTTCTATTATAAAAATTAAGGGTAGAAATATATTTACCATTTTTATCAAAGAAAACAACGTCAGCATTTCCATTTGTATTTGTATAAATATTATTATTTCTATCAAGAGGAACAATAGATGTACAATTTCTTTGTAGTATATTATCATGTACAATTACACCATTTTGCCAAACTTTATTTTCGTAAATGTCAAACAATAAATTGTAATCTGTGATTTCTATATCATTTTCAACCATAGCAAACACAGTTTTGTTTAGCCATCTACCGACATCAGTAAATGTTCCGCCCTGGAACTCCCACGTTTCTACCTTGCCGTCCGAATTTATGAACAATACCTTCAGCCCGATATTTCTAAGTTCCTGCGGAACTTGGGCAATGGCGCCTTTCAGACTGTACTTGTTACTCCCGTCAATTCCCGAAGTAGAATGCTGGACGGAAACATTATACTCGGTGATGTACTTTAAAAAATTTGTATCACCATCTTCAGTAGGAGGTATTGTAATATCTTTCTTAACAAACTCTTTTAATACATTTGTAGAAATAGAACCGTTTTCACTCTCTTGTTCAAATGGAATTAACTCTTCTCCTGTTAATTTAGTTTTGGGTTTTAACCCACCAATAGTAGTACCTACAATCATAATAATAATTTTTTAGGGTTATTTACGAGTTTAATATAATTACCGTTGGTAAGTAATATAGGATTCTTATCAACGAGTAAAATAGCATCTTTCACATCTTCTTCTGGTGGTTCAGGTGGTGTAGGTGTACCAGGTATATACCATTCACCTAATACTACAGCGCCTATATTAGTATATTGACTAATGCGTATATGTTTACCTTTGAATAAACCAAAATCAACCTAATTAGTATCCTATACTACATTTAATATAGGAGTTGAAGTAAGACTTTTAGTTAGATCATTTATAATGAGCTACCCAGTAATATTAGCAGATTCAATATAGGAATCTCCCTTCTCTATATGATACAGTTGAGGAAATACAAAGTATGCCTAAGGATTTATAAATAAAGGCTGATATAGGATCGTTTTCATAGTGCTAGTACCTGTTTACGTAATCTCCCTTCTCTATATGATACATGTACCCAAGAGAAGTTTGATTCATTAATTAACTGATCAAATGGAAGATTATCTTTAATATAGTTGAATAATTTCTCATTCTCTGTCTTACTACCTACAGTAATATCAGCTGCTTCGCCGTATAGGTGCTAACTCTTCTTAGCTTTACTACCTACAGCCTTATTTAAAGCCTCACAGCGATACCCTGAGTTAACTTTGATAGGTTTACCATACCATTCCCTTAAAGGGTCTAAAACAGCCTCTATTAGCTTCTATAGCTTTAATACCCCTTCCTCTGAAGGAGTATTGTCTATACCGTTAGCTTTTGCTGTAGATGACTTTGTCATTTCCTCAATTGTAAAATATTTCATTATTTCTATTGTTTACTGTGTAATATAAAATACTGATACTAGATAAAGTTCATGTGTTTGTGAGACAGTTAGTAAATAGTTTCCAGCTTGTGCATCTAAACGTTCATCAGGAAAAACCCATTGTGAAATATTGTTTTTAGAATTACCTTCTGAATGAATCATTCTGAATTCTAAATTTGTTTGTGTAATTACATCTATTGGAGTAGTGTCATAATAAGATTTTGTCCATACATCTTTAGGATTAAGTACTACTGTATCATCATTTATCTGTATAGTTTTAGATGCAATGCTACCATTTATTATTACAATGCACCTTTTATTTCCCAATGTAAAGTCATATGAGAAATGGGGGGGTTGGCAGATTAGCAACAAACTCAGCTTTAGTCATGCATTCATTAGTAGATTCAATACTAAACCCTTCTGCATTGGCTTCTGCTTTTGTAATTAATTCGTTTGTAGGTTCCATATTAACTATTAAATTAAAAAAGATTTGCGTCTTGTGACAAATATATATATGTAGTTTTACCCATAGCAGTTACAGCTAATGTGCAAGTTCTCATCATGTTTGTCTAATTATTATATAAAGGTCTTACACGTAGTATTCCTCTACCTAACTACAACACTTCAAAGTATTGTGACTATCCTGTAATTTTAGTAACGTAATTACTAGTATAATCTTGAATATTTTGGTGTATAGCGAACTAATTAAGCAGTATAGTAGTACCGTATCTCAATTGAATATCTCTCTATGTAGTACTATTGTGTGTCCAATTTTCGGCTAACGAATCTGCCGTTAATTCTTCTCTTTCAGAGAAATTTAAGGTAATAGAACTATAGTCAACTAATTCATTAGAATCTGTAGTACAAGCATGAGTAAGTTTGCTATTTATCTCTGCCTTAGAAGGACATTCTTTCATAGTTGTAGTAGGATAACTTACATATTGTCTATATTGAGATGGTACTCTATCGTAAATATTTGTCCAACTCTACATTTCTGTAGCAGCCTTAGGTTCAATTTGAATAGCCTTATTTTCCATTCTTCAACTCCTCTATTTGTTTCTTTAAATCTTCTACTTCCTACTTAAGTAACTTAATACCTTCGATAGCTACTACTCCTAACATACAATAATCTACAGACTTCATACCATCACTATCAGTATTAACTACTTCTGCAAAATTATTCTCTAAATCCTATGCAATAGTACCTATTTGATGTTTAGCATGCATATTGAACTCTACAGTAGGTATTTCACATATTTGATCTAACGTATGCTTTAAAGGAGCTATATCAGACTTTAATCTAATGTCAGATTCTTTAAAGAATCCAGATGCATGTACAGCACCATATGCTCCATCTGCACCAGCTTGACCATTACCTACATATACTGCTTTAGCTGAAGTTACAGTATCATATCTAGATCTATAGTTAATCCATACGTAATTTCCAATGCTATTGCTTGCAAAATTAAATTCGTTATCATGTACTATTTGTAGATTTTTAACTTCTGTGAATAGATCATTTTCAACATATGAAAAGAAATCTTTTATATCTCCTTGCGTATCTTTTATAGAATACGTATTATACCCATCTGATACTTCAGAGGAATGTGCAGTCATTTTTAATTCTGCATAGTCACTAGTATAAAAATAATTAGCTCCACCTCTTAAATATATATAGAATGTTGAAGTCTATGCAGTTTGTCGCATCTCTCCAACTGCTGTTTCTCCTCCCCATTCTCCATCATAATTATTTAATTTATTTTTAGCATAAGTATATTGACCCCAACCACTTCCAATAATTGACATATCAACATGCAATGTAAAACCTCCATTATTTGTAGCCCAAGATGGTTTAGGGCTTATTCCCGCAGAATCATTATTAAGGCTATTCCAAATTATTAAGTTACAAGGAGGCACAATGGTATTTGGGTCTGCTCTAAATGATACAGGATACCAATGACTTTCATCAAAGCCTTCTCCTACTAAAGATACCATTTTACGTCTATCTCTATCTTTAGATAAGACATACATGTCATTTACATTTTCTACAATGAATAAATTACTATTAGTATCATTATTATCAATTACACTTACTCTTCTACAAACCCTCTGATTACCATTTGAAATATAATAGTTATAAATAAAGTGCAGTTCATATTGAGTGCTATCTGTATTTTTCCAAGCATTTACTCCTGATAACTGTATACAGTTAGTATCTGGAGTATCTTTAACATGAAAAAAATATCTAGTATGTGTTTTTATTATATCGTCAACTATAGCTCTAAAATTAACAGATCCACCAAAAACTGAACTTATATCACTAGAAGCTGCATCTTTTTCATGATTTACAATATTAATAATATCTCTAATATCTTGTAATTCTATTATATTTATATCAGAGCTACTAGATCCTCCACTCACTTCTTTATAAGTACCATTGTCAGATAAGTATTTAGTACCATTGCCATTAGTAATTATTTTATCTATTTTGGTCTTATCTGAAGGAAGAATAATACCAGCTGTACTATCAGTTGCAGGATTAAATGTTAACAGAATTGAATCCGTATTAGCCTAGTCTTTAAGATCTTGTTGTATTAAACTAAGTGATATCCTGTCATTTTTATGCGATAACCTTCCTTCAGTAACTACAAGATTAGGCATATTTTCTATTGTCTACTTTAAAGCATTACCGTCAGAAGCATTAAACTTACTATTCAAAGCATTCTGTGTAGCAGTAGATATAGGCTTATTAGCATCAGAAGTATTATCTACTTCACTTAATCCTACTTGATCTTTAGTAACTTCATGAGGATTAGACTTATTATTAATATGTGTTTCTAAATTAGTCTATACAGCATCAATATCAGAAGTAATACCAGCTTGATCTTTTAATCCATCCAGTTTAGTTTTATCTGATGATGACATTAAACCTGCTTGAGATGTAGTAGCTGAAGTAATAGTAAGAGTATTTCTACCTACTTGCTATGCTTCTTGTCTATAAGTAGTAAAATTTAAAACTGCTTCAGTAGTAGATTGATTTACATTTACTGTATCAGTAATTAGTTTATCAGGTATTCTATTCAATTTATCTGTAGTAGCTTTACCCTTATCTCCAGGATATGCAGTAGAACTAGTTTCACCTAATGCTAATGATTTAGATATCTCAACATAAGCAGTACCTGACCATCTATAAGTTAAATTAGTATCTTGTACTATATATATCTTACCAGATTCACCAGTACCAGGTAAATTACTAAAAGTATCAACTTCTATTACATCATCTACATAAGACGGTAATTGAGCAGATGGAATAATACCACTTTCATTCAAAGAAGCTAAACCATTTGGAGCTCCTTTACTATCTATAAATTCTTGTACTTTGTTATTAAGTTCAGACGTATCTCCTATAAGTATCCAACTACTCTGCTTAGTGTAGTCAGCTCCTGGCTATAATTGATATACTTCTCCAGGTCTATCTTTACAGGAAACTAACATACAATCATATTTCCATATACCTCCCTATTCATCTGTCCAGGTCTCTGGTTTTACTAGATCTGCATATGAATTAACTAACGATCTAGCTTCGAGAGGGGCATCTTTCTTTACTTCAAGATTACCACTAAAATTAAACGTTCCTCTATCTCTCATAATTAAGCAAATGTTATTTTAAATGAAGATGAACCGTTAGTTCCATCATTACGAGTATATACTTTATATTGTACATCAGTGCCTTGTACATTTATAGTTTCAGTAGTAACAGAGAATCTACTAACACTATAGTCTTCATACTTACCACTAAGTGTATTCAACAGCGTAATCTTAGTTACATTGAACTTAGCTGGTATCTTAAATGCGTGTTTATTGCTTGCTGTTTCAGCTACAAATGTAACATCTAATGTTTTATTAGTAGTCAGTCCTAATTTGGCAAATGTTGTAATATTATCCTTATTAGTATAGTAAGGATATACTCCTGTAACATTCAATGTTTTGGAATTAGAAGGAGTTGAGCTAGTCTTAGTAATAGTATCTTTAGCTACTGATTTATGTTCTTCACTAGTCTTACCTAAGTTACTACATGCATAATATACAGGCATAGAAGCAAATGTAGCATTAGCTGTAGGCCCAGTTATATCTACTTTTACTGTATTAGTACCTTCAATAGCTTTAAATGTCTTGCTATCTAAAGTAACCTAAGCAGGATTAGTATTAGCAGTAGCATTCTCTACACTACCATTAGTAGTACGCTTCATAGTATAATTAACTGAATTTAGAGCAGCGTTACTAGCATTAACTGTTATAGTAGTATTAGAAGAATCCTTAGTATTATCATTAGTAGAACTATAACCATAAGTAAATCCACTGTATGTTCTAGCTGTAGTAGACATAGTAGCAACAGATAGAGTAGTCTTTCCAATAGTAACAGTAGCACCTACTTCTACTAAGCCTGTATTACTTAATGTAAATGAAGGAGCTGCAATAGCTGCACTAACTGTACCTTCTTTGAACACAAGATTAGTAGGCCATAATTCTTTAGTAAATAAAGATACAAATAAATCCTACATGCTTGTATCAGGACTAATACTGTTTATACCAGCTTTGTTAAGTAAGTCAGCTAACGGACCACCTGCAACCGGTATAGCATCAGTAGTCTTTATAGTTTCTGTAGTATCTTCTATTAATTCCTGATAATTACCATTATCAGTTAAATACTTATTACCATCTCCGTCAGTAACTATCTTATCTACTTTTACTTTATCTGTAGCAGACATAACGCCTGCATTACTAGTAGTAGCTGATGGAATAGTTTTACTACCTTGAGCATCACCATCAAACAAACCTGATTCCTGTTTAACGTCATACTCATAGTTGAAAGTAACAGTTGAACCATCTGTAGTAAAGTCTGCAACTTCTCTAATGACGTTATCAGGTAAACTATTAGCTATATCAGCTAAATGCTTACCTTTACCACCATCATACGCAGTACCAGTTACTTCTCCAATAAATAGTCTTTCTGACATAACTACCATATCATTACCATCCCAAAGATGTATGATATTAGTTCTATTATACTCGTCTAAACCTACTAATACATATACTTTAGATGTAAGTGGGTCTAACATATCCCACTTATTAAAACTTCTAACGTATAGTTTCTTATTTTCTTTGCAGTAGTAAATATCTCCTTCTTTAGCTTGATATAACAGTAAGTCCATTTCTGATACTGTATCTACAAACTTCTATATTTTTATTAAAGCTTGTAGTTCTAAATCACTATCAGATATATCCCCTATATAATCTATTAAGGACTATATACTTAACTTACCATTATGAATGCCATCTTGAAAAGGAATTATTTCTTTACCATTGAGATCTTTCCTTTCGACTAACTAACTTATTCTAATTCCTTTTGTAATCATATTACTTGTCTTCTGTTTTTAATGCATTCATAGCATCTATGATAGCAGGCTTACAGTATTGATTTACAAATTGCATAATAACTTGTACTTCTTCATCTGTATATTCTAGCTCACCTTCAGAATTATATATCTTTAAAGCTAAAGAATGAGCTTTAATACCACTACCTACTTCATAAATTAATTCACCTAATTGTTGTCTAGCATCCAAACAGATCTTATTTGTCTTTTGAATGTCTGTGTATGTTTCTAGTTGTGCAAAATTTATTTTCATAATTAAATAGATCTACTTCTAAGTATTGCATAATATTTGTTTTGTGAATATATTAATAGAAAATCCATAACATCTCCTGCATTCACAGTAATCCATTCTATTCTATTACCATTATTATCATATAATATAGGTCTATTAGGATCACTGTCCTTATTTCCTCTACCCCATATATTGCATTCTTTTGGATTACTACGTGGGTTATAAACAAATGTTACAGGAACGGCCCATTCAACAGTTTGTATGGCTAACTTTGTTTTTACGCTATCAAGATGTGGTAATCCATACCACATACGTCTAACGCTACTACCTATAAATATAGTCCTTGAATACTATTGATACAGTATCTAGTTTTCAGTAGGATCTGTAGCATAAGCAAATTTATAACCTACTACATCCCCATGTAATGACAAACTTCCAAAGCCGTATATTGCCATATTACGAATTAAACTACCAGTAATATCAAAGTACAGACCATCATTTATCTATGCAGTACTAAAATCATTAGCATTACTTTTAAAAGAACCAAAGTATGAATAACCTAAAGAATTAGGAGTACCTATTAATGCTTCTCTTTCACCTTCCTTAAACTTTATATAACTAGAGAACAGCTTCATTCCGTTTGTCTCTGTACCACCAAATAGCACACCTGTAATTTCAAGTGACTAAATAGTACCAGATAATGCTTCTATTTCTCCCCTTATGGATGCGTTATTAGCTACCATTCTACCATCTTGTCTAACTAAAAATGGAGCTTTAGATCTATTTTCTTCAGTAGTACCGGCCCATATACGAACAGAATTGTTATCATTACCACCTTCACCAGTAATACCTGCTACTACATGAAAATCATTAGTAGTATTACCAGTTTGATAACCAACTCTTAATGAGTTACCAGTAATAAAGTCTAATTTAGCATTTTTAGCTATAATCAAATCAGTATAAATACTAGCTACATTCTGAGCTAATTCTTCCCAATATTCAACTCCACCGGGAGTACCAGGCTTGTTATCACTAGAAGATAAGTGTTTGCCTTGTCCGTGACCTCTATCTATAGTAGATATACATTTGTATGCCTTATAGCCTGTAGAAGTTCCTAAATCTTTAATTAAAGCAATATCTAAGTACCTCAATGGTTGTACTGTTGGAGATACTTCACTTTCATTGCAATATAGTCTACCAGGCCACCATTCAGACCTACGTACTATTAAACCTTCTCCTGTATCACCTTTAGATACCTGCATTAACCAATCCGGATTACTATCGCTAGGTTTAGTATCGGTACCGTTTATATTAACACATAACCATAAGTAACCTAATACACTTACTCTATCATAGTAATCATAGTGAGTGTCTGGTTCCCAAGGTCCTCTATCATTAGCATATCTTATCTCTTCTCCATTTGGCTTTACTTGAGTAATAGTACCGGTAAAGTATACTGAATTAAGATATGCCGAATATCCTCTCATATCGTAACCAAACATATTGAGATTATCAAGATTACCAAATTGCATTGCAATATTCTTAGCCTTCTAATCCCAAGTGTTCTAGTTTACTAAGTAACGTGTATAAGTACGAGTTGAGTAACAAGATGTTTGGCGATCTACATTAGTTTTATTACCATATGCAACAAAGTTCATTTGAGCACATGGGTGAAACGTCATATTCCAATAATCATCTACTGGTCTAAGCTTGTAACCAAATTTCTTATTTTGTGCATCTAGTATGTTAGTAACTTCAAAGTAAACAGTATAGAAACCTGCAAACTTTCTATTACCTCTACCATCATCTTCATCATTTTCAGCATTTTCATCTGTCTTTTCTGAATGGTATATACCCATACATAGGTCACCCATTGATACAGCTCCGTATTCTCCTTCTTCTAGTTTCAGTGTAATAACACCTGAATATTCATCTGTTTGTTCTACACTTTCTATTACACCTGCACCAGGAGCATTCCATTTATCACCTAATTGAATTTCTACACGGTTATATCTCAATTCAGGTACTTCAAGGAATCTACGCAAAGTAAGACTATCAAATTCAGCATGACCATATTTATCAATCTTACCACCAAATCCTGTAAGACCTGATGCAAAACCTTCTTGACCAAATATTGCTGATTCTTTAAACCACACTTCATAAGCAGTAGAATCAGGTTTAATCTTACTTAAGAATACATCATCATATATCTCTGTATTCAGGTTCTTATTAGTCCACTTCTATAATTCACTATCCCATGCTAATGCGTTGTCATTACGTAAATTATTAATAGATACATCTTGTAAATCAACTAATTTACCAAGTAAGCCAGTAACTACCTTATTAGCAGCAATATTTGACCATCTTTTACCGTCATACTAAAGTAAGTCTAATTTAGCAGCATCTACTATATTAGTATCCTTCATCTACTCAATACGATTCTATAGATTAATTTGAGTTTGTAGACTGCCTATATTATTACGTAATTCTTCTATATCAGATGTATTAGCTGATATATTCTCATTAGACTTATCTAAGTCTGTATCTTTAGCATACTATATTAGACTATCTGATATAGTCTTAATAGATGTGGTATTTTTCTGTACTTGTTCTTCTAATGGAGTCATTTTTCACAAATTAAAAGTTCGTCATAGAATGTTTTTATACCTAAATCTACTCCTAAACTTTGTTCTAGCAGTATTGCTTTATCATCAGTTTCAGAAGTATCCTTCCACATTTCATCCAAAGGATGTACTAACTTGCTTATCAATGCTCTAAGACAATCTATTTGTTCATCTGTAAACTTTAAATCACTTTCTAATAGACGAGCAATATGATTAGCACAAACCCATTTACGTATGCAAGGTATACCTTGATTAGAGTTGTACTTAACTTTTAAGTTATACTCTTTACCTATTCTATATATATCATCTATTAGCATAATGAACAAACTCCGTTTCTACAAGTTTTATTACAAGCAAAGCAATCGTGGTTATTGTAGAATGTAGTTTTAGTATCTAAACATATATTTAGCATTCTAGCTATATCTGTATAATACTGTACTGCATCGTCTATTAAGTTATTATTGATAGCGTAACTTAACAGATCTTGTTTCAATAAAAACAATATCATTCTATCTATTTGCTGATCATCTAAACAAGTACTACAGTTCTTACATAGTAATTCTACTTCTTTATAATATATATCAGCTTGATTGAAAAAGAATTGACTTGAATTATCTATAGTAGCAATAAACGCACTCATACACATATTTTCTAATTTATTAGAATCTATTACTATAGATAATCTCTATTCGTCAATCTTTACATCAGAGCTATAGTCTGTACCTAATACTAATAATTTATATGAATGCTTATCAGGATTTACTGAACTCCTGTTAGAATAGTTATTCAGTGTGTCTATATATAAATACAAATTTGAATCTACTGAATCAGGTATCTTTGTATCTAATTCTACTACTATGTTGTGTTTTACTATTGTTATACCAGTTATCTTCATATTAATACTTTTAAATAAAAAAAGGCTACAGGGCTATTTAGCCCCATAGCCCTTGTCAGCACACTGAAACACTGTTTTTATTATGCTACAGTTTCACCTTTGATAAATGACTGAATACCTTTATCAACGATAGAATTAACCATACTAGGACAGTATACTTCCGTAGTCAACGGAGTAGTCTTAATATATTGGTTGTCATTACTCAGATACAGGTTATCATTTTCAATTACTGCATAGTCATAAGAAGTACCTTCTACTACTTTGCGAGCCTGTTCTACTTCAGGATATGCACCAGTAAACACATGACCTTTATAGCCCATGTAGCGTACTTCTGCATCACGAACTTGCTTCCAGAAACCTTTACCAGGATTACCTGGAGTCTTAGCAATAGTAGCACCAGATACTGCTTCCGGCTGATTAGCAAGCAATGCACCAGGAATAGTATGATACAGAGATACTTCCATATCTACTACAGAGTATTCATTCAGAGAATAAACACCTTCATTATCATCTTTAACCATAGCAGTCAAAGTGAGAACAGCAGCAGCATTCTCAGCCTGAATACGACGATTCTTGTGAGCATTAATTTTCTTTACAAAAGCTTCCGCTAATTTCTGTGCTTCATTTGATTCAGCATATACTTCATAAGTATGAGTAAATTGGAAGCTATTAGCTTCAATATCTTTATACAATACACGAAGTACATATCTGTGACCAGCTACAATAGTAGCATCAGTCAAAGTAATAACTACTTTATCTTGAGTAGGTTCTACATGCTGACCGATTACGGCAGATGGTTTAGAACTCTTCTGAATCTCATTAGAGAATTCAATATTAACTTTCTAAGCAACATTACCATCAGGCATAGTAACATTGATCTTTTCACCTGCAACACCTACATAGAGTGAGCTAGCCTTAGCGGCTTCTGCTGCTGTTTTAAGGATAGCTTTATTCTGATCAAACAAAGCTACTTCACCAGCATTCAAAGCATCTACAGTAGTATAGCTAGCAGGACATTCCTTACCGATAAGAACGGTGTGAACTGAAGTTATCATATAATGTAATTGTTATTTTAGATTAGACATATTAAGCGCTTCTGTCTATTTTCGCTTACTTTCTACTTTCCTAACTTGTTTAAAAGTTTAATTTCCACGTCAATAAGCGCTTTCTGTTAATGTTATTCCATTGAATTTACTTCATTAGAATATACATTATAATTTGGTAAAGTAGCTAATATTAACTATACTGCTAATTTAACTATTTCCATATGAGTATGAACAGGTAAGTCTATATACTCATCAGTAGGATTAGTTTTAAGGTCTACTTTACTTGGTTTCTTTAAATACTCAATAGTATATTCGGCTACTTTATAATTACCATCTGTGTATAAAGTAATTGTATTATCCTATATGAGTCTGATTGGTTTAGCTTTAGTATACTTTAGACGATACTCAGATAATGAATTTTCCTTGATTCTATCAACAGTTTCAATAGTACCCTCTATAGTATCGCTGTACTTTATTCTATAGTTACCTAAAGCATCCTTCTCCCAGCAATTATTTATTACTCCATCTGCTGGAGCTATACCTGCTGTATCTCCTAATAATATAACATAATCATCAGGCAAGGTAACTGTATATTCCTCTTGGTTTACTTTGGTAATATCTATATCTTTGTAAGTGTGCTTAGTAACTAGAGTACGTAAATCATCAGTACGTTTCTGATCCTATTCAAATCCTCTTTGTTTGAAATTTAAACCAGAATACCTAGTCTTCCAGAATTTATCAATAGCTTCATTAATGAATGACATAATAGTATCGGATGGTAATTTGCCAGCTAAAGATAATTCAGGATTGATTAACTGTAAACGTCTCTCTACTTCTATTTGTAATTCTCTAGGGCTCATTATTCATTTAAGCTATCAAGTTGTACTTTAGTTTGTGCTCTCTATGACTCTATAGTCTCTAGAGCAATCTCTACGGCTCTGTCTACTACTTCATTAAGTACATAATCAGGTACTTCGGTAATATCCTTATTATAGTCTTTATAACTAATAGTTTCAGGATATTTAATATAAGTAATATCTGCTGTATATTGTTCAGAAGACATACGTATAGGATCTATATAGATCTTTAAAGTATTATCTTCTAATACTGCTATAGGAGTTTCAATCCAAGGTATATTGTTATATGTTTGTAAGAAACCCTTAGCTTTTTCATGATCTGTTAATGAACATATTGCTGCTTCCCCATTAAAGTGAAGCACACAATCTACATAGAACATTCTTTTAAGCTATTCTCCGTCATTAAAGAAATTAGATAAAGTAAGCACATTAGAATGTGAGTATGGATATACTAATGATAATGCTGTATCTGTCTTAATTAGTTTCTATAGATCAGCAATACGTTTAACTGCACCTTCAAATCCTACTTTTAAAGTATTATTGCCAGTGTACTTATTACATATTACCTCTATATATGCCTAATTAAGAAACAAATCTATTTCTTCAGGAAGGAATGCAGGGCAGCCACCGAAAGCGACTGCCTCTGAATTCTTATCCATGAGAACTTTAAATGCCTTATGTAAATCAGATATCTTCATTATTTGGATTTAATTTCATTCATAATGGCTAACTTAATGTCTTGATTTTTCTTATCTTGTAAGTAAACAATAACATCGTCAATACCATTACCAATCAGATCTGTACCAAAGAAGTATTGAGTTCTATTCTTACGAATAATATTTTTAGCAATAGCTTCTTCAATAACAAAGTTAATTTCTTTATTTGGGTTATTTACCCATTTCAACATAAACTTATCAGGTGCTGTTTCAACTTGTTCAGTAAGCTTAGCTTCAACGAGTTCATTTGACATAGTATCTGATTTCATACCATATAAACGTAAGCACTTACGCATATCTTCAATAGACATTTTATCTAATTCTCTATATGCTTCACGCTTAATCTTATTGATACGATTAGCTTGTTCTGCTTCAGAGTCTTTATTAATCAGTACATAGTCTTTAGAAGGATTCATATTAGCTAATCCATCTGCTACTCGTTTGTGACCTTTAAGGAACAGATATTGCAATTCATCCAATGGCTTATCTGTATCCAGTATTAAGTCTCTTTTACCAAGTTTAACTGCGAAGGTAGTCCAAAAATCGCTATTAGGAGACAACTCACCTTCTTCTTTATTTAAGGCTTTCTCTAATCTACGAGCATCTTCTGTACTCAAGCCAGTGTAGATATTACCAGATCTAGTCCAGTAAGGTCCTACATAATCAAATGTTGTAGGCCATTTTGTAAGTCCGGTCCAAGGATTTACTTTAACTATTCTAACGATTACTTCCATAATATCAAATATTAGATTCTATCAAGTTAGGAAAAAGAAAAGGCCAGCCGAAACTGGCCTTAACTTAATTTTTATATTTCCAAAAGGTTACCGCAGGCTGTCGGTTTTTACATCACTCGAGAATTAATTCGCCACATGCGCGGGGATCTCTCAACATGATACCCATTTCACCAAGGAAGAATACGGTATAACCGTCCTTACCATTAGATCTCAGAGTATCTTTAGACTTAGCATAACCAGACGGAGCTACAGCACCACCAGTATACCAAGTTACGAATTCGCGATCTTTACGTACTACTTTAACGATGTTAGCTTCACCATCACGACGACCAAGATCCAAGAAAGTCATACGATATGATTCCTTCGGTTTCAAGGTTACCGGATGCAATTCACGGTTATAAGTAGTATCATCGTACAGCGGGAAGTACTTCAGAGTCAACTCGATACCGTTGGTCATTTTGTAAGTCTTGAACTGACCACCAAAAGTAAGGTTATCACCAGAACCAGTTACAAATACTGTATCCATTAAGTTCATAGTAGCTACCTTCTCTTTCAAGATACGGTCAAACTCACGCATGCCCATTTCACCAGTCAAGGCAACAAACTTACGTTCGTTAGTACCAAGACAGTTGTAAGACAGATCGAACAAGAAGTCTTCCAACATTTCACCAGTTAAACGAGTGTAATAACGTCTGTTAGACGGAGCAATCTGTTCCAACAAACCAGCACCGATAAATACCGGACGGCCGTTAGTACCCTTCAAATTACAAGAACCGTCTTTGTTTACATTAGTCTTCATGTAAACCAACATACGTTCACATCTCTTATACCATTCACGCAAAGCTTTCCATTCCTGATAATCAGCCCACAAGTAAGAAGTCTTACCAGTTGCAGGATCTTTCAGAGCAATAGCCATTACAGTAGAATAGGCAGAACCAGTGATATCGTAGTTAATACGAATCGTAGTAAGGTAGTTACGCATCTTGAAGTGAGTGTTGTAGTTCAAGATATCACCCTCTTCACTGTATTCCTCGTATGCAGAAGCAAGACGAGAAACCTGCTTTCCAGCTTCAAGATATTCAGCAGGAATATAAGATGAAGGTTGACCATCGGCTACAAAACAAGTATATACCCACAGATTTCCATCTTGATAAGGTGCGCCAGATACACGTACTTGGAATTCCTTGTTATCAAACTCAAGAATAGCACCAGGACCAAACCAGTTATCTTCCAACCACAACATAATAGGTGTGTTACCCAAACCTGCAGTAGAAGTAGAAGTAATATCTGCGCCATTCCATTTAGCGTCTCTAATTGTTACGGCACGGTCAGCATCGATCATTACAGACCATTCAAATGAAGGCTGATCGATAGTCATAACGTTGCCAAGACCACCTGTCAACATATCCAAAGAAGTGCTATAGCCACTATCTTTAGTACCGAATACATAAGACAGAATGGTAGAAACCTGATACGGATTCTACTGAGAAGCTACAGAAATCTTCGCAGTATCAATCAGGTCAGAAAACCACTTACCTTTGTATAGTTGCAGATTGTTAAGAATACTGTTATCCATAAAAATACTAGTAATTTAATTTATTTGTTTTAATTTTATTATGCGACACGTAGTTGTCGTGCAAAAGTATCCCAAATAGTTGAGGTACTGTCATTGTTTATAACTTGCTTCCTAGACTTCTTAGTAACTCCACTTCCTCTCAAACTATTTTTGAAATTATCTAGAGCGTCTTTCTTACCTTTCTGCTTTGCAATAGTAATCAAACTATCACCCTTCATAGTAAAGTAAGCGGAAGTAATCAAATTCTTAAGGCTTTTAGCATAATCTTTCTGATACTTGGTAACACCTTCTGCATCAGGTTTAAATATATATTCCAACAAAGCTCGTTTGTCTTTTTCTGGAATTTCAATACCATAAATGCTATCCATGCCTTTTATTTCAGAGACAACGTTATTAAAGAATGTCTGTTGCTGCTTCTAAGCCTCTCTGGCAGACTTTTGTTGCTCCTCTAATAGCTTTTCCTTCCTTTCAGCTTTGATGTCTTTAAGAGCCTCTAATGCATCTACAGCTTCATCTTCAAGAATACCAGCATCTTCATACTTAGTAATCTTCTTATCAATCAGTTTAGCAGAGAGACCTTTCTCTTTCAAAAACTCCTTTATAACTAATTTCTGATTTATTTCGTTATCTTCCACCTCGATATTGTCAAGATCAATATCAGCGTCAATACTAAAATAATCTTTAAGGTTACCTCCATTGCGTACAAATTCATCAAGTTTCTCTACTTCCTCACTTGCATATTGAGGTACAGAGTTTTCTTCAATTACATCTTTAAAATATTCAATAAGGTCTTCTGCAGTCTTAGGCTTATCTTCATCTTCTACATCAGACCAACCCAGTTGTTCAGATAATGAATCAAAGAAGTTAACGATTAGTTCTTCGGAAGTAGTTCCATCATCGGAATCTATATTATCTTCCTCTCCTTTCTCATCCACAGTGTCATTATCCTTGTCAGTCTTAGTTGTCTTCTTACTAGACTTCTTAGTTTTTGAAGGCTCATTAGTTTCAATGTCGTCGTCTTCTTCACCTTTGTCATCTACATCATCTTCTTCCTCTTCTTCATCTTCTTTGTTATTTGTAGATTTCTTACTTGCTTTACCTCGTAGTGCTTCCAACTCCTCATCTGTCAGCTCTTCAACTGCATCAAATTCATTATCAATATTATCAATCTCTTTAGTTTTATTAGCACCTACATTAGGATTAAGGCTTTCAAGAATAGCCTCAAAACCGTTTAATGTGTTCTTATTTTCCATAATTATTTAATAATTAGATTACTTTTTCTTTTTACCCTTATTCCATTTTTTAGCATTCTATGCAAAGATAGCCCGTTTACGTGTTAAGGGATTCTTACTGTGAGTAAGTTCTTCTGTAGACTTACCTGTTCTTTTCTTTAAAGCGTTGAATTTACCTCTATTCTTTTTCTTTATATGTATCCCTCCATACTTATAGCTAGGTATTGGATACTGTGGATATTGTAACATATTAATAATTCTTAGTAGCTCCTAATTCATAGCATCTTCTTATTAAGAATTCTATTACTTCGTGAGCTTCTTCCTATGTAAAATATTTTTTATCTTCAAATAGCTTGATTGCATTTATCTAATCTTCTGATAAGATGTCCTCTATGTTATAAGAATCCTGTGACGGAGGCATTATAACATCTGGTAAGTAATGATATGAATGCTCCTCTTTGTATTTATCTAAAGTATTAACCCCTGTCACATAAGTATATAACTTACGATCAGTCTCTGTTTTCATTGCTTGTAAAATATTTATTTGCTCCTACCGCTCCTACTCCAAGTAATGGTATAGTATTAAACCATTTTGTATAAGATCTCATAGATTTAAACTATTCGCTAGCCTTCTTTATAGACTACATACCTTTTGGTAACTTACTTATTGCTTGTTTTATTAGGTCTGGAGTAACTATCTAATCTCTTGTATCAATCATTTTATTTGCATACATAAATTCTCTTAACTGATTCATATATGCTTTCTACTCAGTAGGTTTACTATAGTACTTAGTAAGTTTATCTGTATTTGGATCTATACGACTAAATGGTTTTAACGCAGATCTCATCCAATAATATAAATTACTGTTAGCATCCGCATCTGCTGCTTTATTTTTCAAATAATCTGCATTATGATTCATTTCGTGTATAGTAGTACCATATGGCACACCATTAATGTCATACTGATATTCGTATTCTCCCATTTTAGGAAATTCACCTCCATCCATATGCCTTTTAGTTGACTCAGTAGTAGTAGCCATTCTAGCTCTGGCATTATCCTCAAATGCAGTTCTTTTAGCTTTAGGTAGTAACTCTGGACTATTATTATAAGCATCTATTAAATCTGCATATATCTAAGTATAGTCATCACCGTATTTTTTCTTTTACCTACTAAGCTCTACGCATATAACTAGGATCGTCCATCAATCTCTAAACGGTTTCATAAGTTTCATTATTCAACCTAGCTGACATTCTACGTTCTTTCTCTCCTAATTTAACAGCTTTATCCAAAGCATTTGATAAACTACTACGGTAATTCTTTACAGTAGGAGTACTCCTCCTTACAGTACTAATTGCTCTAGGTACAAAAGGAATCATAGTTGCAGTAGCCAAACCAACTCCTAACCAATCATTATTCCTTGCTGCATTATATGCATCTTTAGCAGATAATACATCTCCTATAGGAGTCACATTAACGGCATCTTCTAAATCTATTACAGGTTTAAGTCCTTGTTCTTTAGGCCTACCATCTGGAGTTCTACCTAATTTAGTATTAACTGCTTGAATAAATTCATCATCTGGATCGCCTACCTCACCGCCATTAGCCATATACTATACTGGATCCTAATACATATTATATGCAAATGTATTAGTAAGTTCTGATATATCTGCATCTTCTAATGACTCCCATTGTTCTGGTATCTTAGCTCCTTTACTACGCATATTACTTATATCTTCAGGAGTAAGTTGTCTATTAGGATCTATATAGTAATTACCCTAATCATCTTTCAGATTTGAATTATTACCTCTAAAGTCCCAAGTCTATGCGTGTTTCTCATTAACCTAATTGACATAATCTTCATACGAACTATCAGGATTACTAATGCGTACATTAGGAGAGGCATTAAGTATAGCTGGAGTATTGTCTCCTACCATATGACCAACACCTTCATGCCAAGTATTAGCAGGTCTTAGTGAAGTATAACTGTGAGCTTTTGGATTAGCAAAACCCTTAGTACCTTTTTCCTTAAGTATATTAAGCTATTGATTAATCTGAGCATCCGTAGGATTATAACCCTATCCTACCATATTATCTCTCATAGCTTCAGTAGGGGTTTTCCATGTAGCTTTATCTATATTAGATAATACACTGCCTAATTTATCTCCTCCTATCTAATCTGAATATTTTGGATTCTTAGCTCTCTCAGTATACCAATAGTTTGCAAAGTCTTTTTGATATTCATTCTGATTCTAGAACATCTTGTTGTAATCAGGTCTTCCATCTACTAAAGACTCTTGTATTATATCTCTTCTAGTCTTACGCTGAAACTCATTCACCTCTCCACCATATTCATAGGAGTTTCTAAGTCTACGGCGTTCTCTTACTTTCTTTTTAGCAGATTCAGGTAACTAGTTATAATATTTTCCTTCATCAAGAGGTACAAAGCCAGTTCTTTGAACAAAAGGAGTACCTGCCTTATCTAACTGTCTTGACAACCATCTTATTGGTCCAATATACATACTAGAAGCTCCCTTATCCTTAGTATCAGTAGGGCCATAATCATTCAAATCGTATGCTCTCTGATAGAGTTTGTCATTACTAGCATTGTAGTACAATACAGAATTATAACTACCAGCATGAGGTAATTCTGGAGTATATTCACCTAGAGGTAATGTTCCTACTGGAATTAAATTACTTCTTTTAATAGTTGTGTCAGAATCAGCAATATACTCATACACAGGTACTTCTCCATGAATTTCTTTGTGATAGTTAGCAGCTCTTCTTACAATTCCATAGGGGTCTTCCTCACTGTTAGTATCTACTACTCTATAATTAGGATTCTTTGTCATCTGCTTCTTTTGATTTTCAGGAGATAATAGAAACACTTCTCCTGGATCATATGGAGTTTCGTCTACACTCTTTATTGCATCTGCTATAGGTTCTACAAGTGGCGCTTCAACTGGAGCTAATACTGGGTCATTCTGAGTTTGATGTATAGTATAATATGCAGCAGCTGCTATAGCTGGTGTTCTTCTTTCCTTATTGAACAACATATCAGCAAGTGAGGCAAATACCTAACCAACACCTAAAGCATGTCTGCCACCATTCTGATAGGCTTGTACTTTCCAATCCCAATAGCCTTTACCGGGATTATTCTCCCGGTAAGACTTTAGGTTCTGCATTCTCTATTTAAATGCTTGTTTATCCATAATTCAATCATTTACTACCTTTTCCGCCTTTTCCTTTTTTACCGCCGGATTTCTTTCCACCACATGCCATAATTATTTCTCCTTTTTACTTTTATAACTACCTATTTTTAAATACTTAAACCACGCATAGTGCTTACGCTCTTTACAATAGTTTAGGTTCTTATCATTATTGTGTGCTTCTTCTTCGAAGCTAACATCGTGATATCTATCACTCTGTTTATTCCATTTACAGGACAGCATTATACAAAGATATTCTATAGCATACCATAAGTAGAAACCAATCCACAACATCTCTTGCATCTATTTCAAATGGATTTTCTCATGGTTATACTCTGTCATTGTTACTACAGCATCATTTCTCTGAAATATAATACCAAACAGATTTATCAATTTATAACCTTTAAAAGGTATAAACTTATTCTTAATTATCTTCATATTACTTCTCTCCTGTTACTTTGTTTTTGATAGCTGTTTTTGCTTTCAATTTCTCACGCTCCATTGCAGCTTTATCTTTCTATTTCTGCAATTCCATTTCTTGCTTCATCTTATCTTTTTCAAGTTGAATTTTCTTGTTTTCAACATCACGCTTCATTTCAATTTCACGTTTCTTGTTATTCAACTCAAATCGTTTAGATGCTGCATCAGAATTAACCTTCTGTTGTTCAATTGCTTGTTTACCTATTTCGATTACATCAGGTATTCCATTCCCGTCTTGATCCATATTTTCAGAACCTCTATACGCATTAATTTGAGCAACTGCAATCTTAGTATTAGCGTCAGTATCTATCTTATATTTTTCAAGGTCTAATTTACGATTTTCAGTATCTAACTTAGCTTCCTCGATCATAAGTTTCTCTTCCTCCATCTCATTCTGCATCTGTTGCATTTGCATTTCGCGTTCAGCTTGAGCTTGTTCCATCTGTTGCTGTTGCTCCATACGCTTTTGCTCAATTTCTTCAAGACGTTGCTTAATCATACTAACGTTGTCCATAGTAATAATTTCAGCAATATCAAGTAAGCTAGCACCATTCTGCATAGCAGGTTGCATAAGCTGTTTAAGAGCCTCTACCTGTTGTTGATTCTTGGTTGTATCATCTACAAATACATCCATATCTTCATAGAAGAATTCATCAGATAGTGTTATAAATGCTCTAGTAGCATCATCTAATATATAATGAAGACAACGCTTATTATCTTTCCATGCTACTTTTGATGTATCTAGAAGCATAGTAAGAGCTTCTTTCTTTACCTAATTATGTACCCAGAACCAAGGCTCAGTAATATGAGCAGATTGTACCACAGAACGTTCTACATTACCTACTAATTCATTAGACGCAATAGAACCCTCACGTTGTTTACTTACTCCTGAGATTTCAGATACCATGTCTTCAATCTTATTCATTAGATTAATATACTAATCAATAGTATTAGCCATACTTAAATCTAATGCCTAGAACTGATTGAACTACGAAGGCTTACCTCCCTCACGACCAGGTATATCCCAACCTTCTTCATATGGATTAATAAAGACAACACCTAAAGCTCCTAAGTAATGCATCCACTTATTTACATCAATACCCATAGATTTAGGTATCTAAGTAACGTCAATAACTGGTACTTTACCTTTATCTCTAGACATAGCTAACTCGAGACGATACCAGAGTACAATATACATGTATTGTAAAGGTTTCATCATACTTACTAATGATCTAGGAGAACTATTGGTATTATTATATACTACTCCTGTATAAGGTAATTTCTAAGAGTTTAAGTTATCTGCAGATATGTGTTGATACTCAAGTGGTTGTATACCTATATATAAATCTTCCCCTACTCTATATCCTTCCCACACTTCTATAATCCAAGACCATTCTACATTTATTTCTAGTCCTGTAACTTTATAGGATTCGTCTACTTGTAATTCATCAATCTCGCCAGTTTCAGGGTCCTAATATGTGACGAATCCTATCTTTTTAAATGACTTCCAACAGCAATGCCATACGTTAATATTATCACTACCTTCGAATGGATTAGAAGTAAACCCATTAATAGTATGTGTTTTAATATGTGGATAGTCTAAAGATGTCTTTCTTACTTCTGGATTAATACCGCCTCTGCTAGTGTCTTCAATCATCTCAAGTAACTCATTTAATTGCTTTTCAGACATTTTATCATAGAATCTATCGTATATCTCAGTAGCTGACATAATCATCTTACGACAGCACCAATCTGAATCATGTATAAATTCTAAATCTGCAGTCTGATCATAACTAAAGTATAAAGGATTTACTCTCTCTAAGTAAGGATTGCCGTTAATAATACCTACATAGTATATCTCTTCTCCAGCAATTAAAGCATCTTTCCATCCTTTATAGAACTCATGAGTTATATTGAGTTTGTTCTTTAAATAGTTGAGGCTATGATATGCAGTAGTTTCAGCAATATCCTTATAGTCTTTATTCAAATACTTTTGAATCTATTCGGGAGGCATTATTTCTCCAGACTATATAGCTTGCTGAAATCTCATAGCCTCTTCGGGACCCATATTAGCCATGATCATACCCATTATATAATCGGTAAGCATCTACTTAGCTCTCTCTTGTATGTCACTAGTAGCATTATCACTAGTACGTACAACTCTAAAATTAAAGGGTCTCTTAGTTTCTTCTCCGAGTAATAAGTCAACTTTAGGCTTAATTATGTTATAGTCCTGTGCAGTAGCTGGGAAGCCGTCTTTCTATTTAAAAGGGTTAGTAACATAAAGTAAATCCTTTTCATTATAGATACTATTGTATAAATCATAGTATGTCTACATCTCTTCATATCTAGTACGGCCATTATTACCACTGCCACTACTAAATCCAGATTTACCGATTATGTAATTTACGCATGCTTCTTTCCAGTCCTTTGTCTTCTTTGACATAGGTAGTTTCTATACTGGAAATGAACCAATATTTTTACTTATCATATTCTGTTAATTAAATGTATATACATCTTCATCGACTTGATTATAACTATCGTCATAGCTATAATTATCATAAGTAAATAGAGGACCGTCGAATAATAGTCGTTCTCTATTACTTTTTTTCTTCTCTTTAACAACTACATTATATAGTTGTTCCCGATAAATCATTACCTGCATCAACGCCATGACACGGTCAAAGTTACCTATATCGTTGTAACCTATAAGTTCTTCTAATAGCGGTTCTGACAGTATCTCATGCAGGTTTTTATGCCCTGGGGATTTTTCCTCATTAAGCCAGTCTTTGATCAATCCTTCACCCCATTGCTTTATCTACTTATTCATGTGGCAACCCTTCTTACGCTAAACTTTAGAATTACCAACAATATCAGATATAATGTCTGGCTAATCAGCCAACAAGTAGTCACAATGCTTAGCAGTAAAATATGGAAACAAGCCTTTGCGCTCATTTTCATACATAATTCTACCATTGTAATAAACCGCTAATTTACGTAAGTTTTCATAATATTCTTCTGCTGTAGAAGGTCTTCCAGTGTATTCAGCTACAATTATATCATAATAGTTTTCAAAGCCCTAAAAACGCTTATAAACGAATGTAGAACCTAATGAATTAGTACCTGACTAATCGTGATCATAAGGGTCTACCCCAAGTATGTATAAACCAATAGGAGCATCTTTTACAGGATGTTCCCATATTACTATAGAACCAGTAGGATCATCGTCTTTACCTAATGGATATTTAGTAATGTCACCTTGTTTCTTTACTATCCACTTTAATGATCCGTCAGATTCCCATATTAAATCCCCTATTTGTTTATGGTTGGTTAACTTCTTATTAGTGCGTATTCTTGCTAATTGTTCTTGTAGTTCTTTCTTAGGAAATATGTTACCATTGAATTCCAAACACGCTTCAGCAGGAGTAATAGGACGTTCCGCAATATATCTATCTACGGCTACAGAATTAGTAGAATTCTCAATAACTATCTTTCTTTCAGACAGTATATACTCCCTTGCTTTATAGGTCAGAGTATTACCATCATTATCCATATACAGACGATTACCTTTATCGTCACGTATATCCATGTTGGCATACTAAGGTATAAAGAATCCGCATTTAGTGTTGTCTACTGCTTCATCCCAGATGTTATTAAGTTCGAGGCAATTAAATCCTTTTGGCTTATAAAACATCTCTTTAAGTGTAGCAAAGTTAGAATCCGTATCACCACCTGTACCATATGCAATCATAGTACCAAATGCTATACCGTCTGTCTCTACAGAAGGTCTAGCAATTTGCCATGCCGCACTTAATTCTTTAAAAGAACCGGCCTCTTCAAACATAATAAGATTAGCAATCTTACCACGTACTACGTCTGGATTATCTTTCAAAGTAACTCCAATGATTTCAGACTTATAACCTACTTCAATCTTATTACCGTATTCATCAGTAACCCACATACCTGCTCTACGTCTAAGCTGAGTACTAACAGATCTCTTTTTACTCCATGCAGTATGTTCGTCAATAAAGTCCATGTAACCCCAAGCTTTAGTAAGAGTACCATCATCTGTCAAATACTATTTATTAGATGCATATACATATGACTTAGAATCAGGTATTAAATAGTAATTACGACATAGCATAGCAGCACATTTGTATGAATAACCCTTACGTCTGGATTTCAATACACACAAATGTTTACCCTCTTCTTTGCATTGTTCTACACATTGGAAGTAGTAATAGTCATAATCCCAGAAATCAGGGAATGTAACAATGTGTTCTGATTTATTCTTACCATCTACTATGCGATTAACCTAACGATAAATAGGACAGTAATTTAAATAAAAATAGTTATAGCCACTAATGAAATCTCCATCATCAGCAGTATAACCATTAATACATTTCTGCTACTCTTCCTGCCAGAAACGCATATATTCAGCCGTACCTTTAGGGTACGGACAATATGAGCCAGTTGCTATAAACTATAGTGCTGGCTTTCTAAATTTATTACTATTTAATATCCTTTTGTTAAAATCGACCATGTTTAACTATAATAAAAGGGGCACGTTTCACAACGGACCCCTTCTCTTCAAACCTTAAAACATTTTTATGAAAAAATTTAAAATTAGTGCAAAAAGCACTAGAAATAGCTCTCTAGGTTATACCAGACCCTAGGAACTGGCCGACTTACGATTCGGACCTTCATTAGCTGTGTTTACTGTTAATTACTCAGTAAGTGACTTAGGTAGTTACGTTGTATGCGCGCCATACTTCAGTTAGTTATTGGTAGCCCCACTAGGATTCGAACCCAGACTAAGAGGGTTAGAGCCTCCTGTGCTAGCCATTACACCATAGGGCAGTAAGATGTGGCTTCTTTTTAGACGCGCCACATAACGTCGCTGATTGAATATGTTTTAACCTTATTTCTTAAACCAACCTTTGATACGTTTGGTAATTCTTTTATACCAAGGCTTAATTACCTGGCGTGCAGCTTCACATTCTGCAATTGCTTCTTCTACTGTCTTATTATCATCTGTCAGATCTACTATTATGTCTGGCAGTTCATTAGTCTTTTTCATAATCTCTTAAATTTGTTTATCTAAACGATAGTGTTATTTTTTTGTATCTCTGCAGTGTTATTTTCTAACACCAGTGGGTAATTCGAAAGGATTAATCTTAGCATCACCTTTAACCCTAGTAGTATCCATTTCTCCAGCTTTAACTGCTTTTTCCAAGAAGTCTAGAGTAACATATGTATCTTTTACTTTAGCAAATCCTGCTAAGTATTTCTCTATCTTCTTTTCATCTAGTTCCTCTTCAAGACTATCGTGATAGTATTGAGTAAAAGTATCTAGTTTGAGTCTAATACTATTTAACATTGCAAGAGTACGAGTATATTGTAATCTCTTAAATGTATCTTCAGCTATTAGTTCATCTGGAGTAAGTTGATAACCTTCTGGGAAAAATTCTTTCTTTAATGCTTCTTCTAAGATATCCTCGGTCATACTAAGTACATATGGACTATCCCATTTATTCTTAAAGACTATATAACTGATAACTGCTATAGCGTGTTGTTTGTCAGCCTTGTCTTTCTCCCATATTTTCTTAAATGCTGGAATAGCTAATGCGTCTTCGTGTATTGTTACATTACCACCTAGAATATCAAATAATTTCATTTATACTCTTTTTGAATTAGAATTAGGTGCTTCACATTCACAAGATTTCTCTTTTCCCAATTGCTCTTCTTTATATGCTGCTACTTGTTCTTTAATCTCAAGTATTACGGCTAATAATTCAGGTGAATCAAATACAATAGGACGTTTGATGTATTCACGTTCCCAATTACGAATTATACCGATAATTTGTCCTTTCTTATAAGGGATATATCCTCCTACGCCATTATTAGTTGTCTCATCAATGATAATTCTACCATCATCCTCAGCGATTCTAATATCACTAAGTTCATAACATGAGCGTTCACTTTTATACTTGAGATCTTCAAATGAATCTCCTGTTAATGTAAAGTCTAAGTTTTTTCCAATTATAGTTTCCATATTAATCTATTCTATAACTTGTATAATATTCTTTTTGTAATCGTGCTAGAATTACTCTAGCTTGTTTCTCAGAGCAATTAGGATTTACATATTCTGGATCCATTTGATACTTCTCTATCATTCTTTGATAAATCTCCATTTCCTGTTCCAGACTTTCCTTTGTTATGTTCATCTTCATATCTCCTTATCAGATTATTAACTAATATATTTAGCGTATGAAAATCAGTACTACCTGTAAAATGTACACAAGGTATTACATCTTTATCGATATTGATTCCAAATATATCTTTCTGTATATCTCCTAATGAGCTAATATCATAATATACATCGTGATTTCCGTCATTATTTCTGCATATATACTCAGCTTTGATATTATAGCGGTTGTAAGTTCTATTGCTTAACTCATGCCCTAGATTATCAAGCTTCTCTCTTATTTCACCTTCTTCTTTTTTCTGACACTCCTCAATATTTTCTCTGTTTTTATGTTCCTTTTCAGAAATCATACTATCTATATCGAGTATATCTAATAAGCTATTGCAATCATCAATCTTCTTAGATATGCGGTTATTGAGTTTGTCAATTAAGGATTCCTGAGTTTCTCCGTGCTTACTGCAGTAGAGCATTGCTATGGCATTCCAAGCTACTTGTGCAAGATGTCTACAACCGGTTTCGTTGTCCATCTCTTCTCCCTTTTCGAATAACACAAGATGTCTGAATAATGCGGCTTTATATCTAGAGTAACCATCTTTAAGTAACTGCCAAGTATTGACTCCGTACTTCTTCGATCCTTCGGTATATACTTTAACGATATCTTCTAATTCTTCTAGAGGCAATAAATCCCATCTGAGTTTATTATCTTTAAAGTCATTCTTTATCCCCTGTTTCATATTTATCAATCAACTTTTGACAGATATCGTTAACTACTTTTTCTCTCTTCTCTAATGAAGAATCATCTTCGTCAGATACTTCTTCCAATCCCTTCATCATATCTTCTATAAAGTCAAAGTATGATATCTTATCAGCTTCAACCGCCTTCTCTACAGAGTTTAATAACTTTTGTATGATCTCAGGGGCTTCCTTAGAGTTTTCTCTCTCTAACTTAAGTAATTGTAGAGAGGTTTCTTTATCTATTTTATTCATTGTCTCTTATATAGTCTATCATGTATTGACCTATCTTACCGGCTACCCATCCTACTAAGTATGCATAAGGTTCGTTTCTTTCATCAAAAGATTCTGCACGAGCTCCAATTAATTGCCATATTGCATCAGTAATATGTGTTGACTCATGTGCAATTGTATTGAATAGAAACTCACTTATAGCTCCATTGCTATCTTCATCTAGGAAAGTTATAACTCCTTTATAACCACTTTTCTTTTCTTTTACTAAGAAGGTAGTTGCTGCTGAACCTATTGGATCTGCTGGTATGCCATCATCATCAATTAACATATCTTGTACAGTTCCATAGAACTTAAATCTCTTCTTACTATTGTAAAAGTCAGATATTGTACCGATATACAATGACATGGGATAAAGGTCTAAATCATACTTTCTAATCATCTTTTATTGCTTTATATATGTTCGCTACCGCTTTATTACTAAGTAAATACAGATATAAGTAAACATCATCTGTCATTTTATAAGTAACGCTAGGAGTTATGATTTCATTAGAGACATCATTTAACTATACTTCACAAGTATCTTTATTACCAGTAGGATACGATAGTTTAAAGTATACCATATACTCAATTAATTCTGTAACTACGTCAATCTCTGGTATCTTTGTCAGTCTAATTATCTTTCTATCTCTCATGATTCTTCTTTATCTTTATCTTACCTAAGTAAGTAAACATTAAGGGTTTTTCATCTCTCTAGCTTATTTTCCTGTTAGCAAACAGGAATGGGTGAGTACATATTGTTTTTATTACCTAAGTAGGTAGGTTATACTTCTTACTTAACTCAATAAATATATTCACTCCAGTTTTGTTCATCAGCTAAATCCTTAATAGTGTAATACTTATTATCAAGGAAAGCATCCAAATCCTTAGTATTCTCAAAGGTATCAGGTCTAACACAATTAATAGCTGTAAATAGATCTGCTACTGTAGCTTTATTAGAAGACAACCAATCACCTTCTTCCTTACTAGAATCAACAATAGTATTCAATCTCTTAAGTTCCTTTTTACTATAAGCCTTCTTAGGTTCTACTACTACTGCATCTTTACGCTCACCTTGAATACTAACTAGATCACAATCATCTGTAAATATAATAAACTTATTATACTTAAGATTCTTCTTTCTAATCTTGTACCAGAGTCTTACTATCCAATTATAATCTCTTTGTAATAGGATAGAACCTGGTTTAATTGACATATATTCCATATTCATATTATTCTCTGTCTAGTCGTAATACGATAGTAATTTGTACTCTATCTCCAATCACTTCAGGTATCAAAGCAGGATTAACCATCCATTCATCATCTGCTTTACCCTTAACAATCAGACCTTTATCTCTTAATCTTCCTATATATCTACTTAGATTATCACCTGTAATGCCTGTTGCGGCTTTTAGATAACGTCTGTTTTCTGTACTTATAACATTCTTACTGTAACCAGGGAGCTTTGGAGTATTAATATCTAATTCAATGAGTAATACCATTATATCCTGCTCCCTGTCAGTAAGCTAAAGTACGCCATCAAGCGATCTGAGGAATTCTCGATAAAGATCCGTTTTCTTAACTGTTTTAACTAATTTGTTCATTTATTCGGATCCCTATTACGAGTTTATTCATTAATAATATCTTTAATCTTGTTTAATACTTTAGTAAGGTTATAATAAACTGTATCAGCTTCTACTTTAACACAAGTAGGTACTTCTTGATTATTATAAGCCTCTTCGAGTTTCTTGTGATCTGTTTCGTACTGTTCTAAGAGACTATCAATCGTATTGGCAATCGTATCAAGCTTGTCTGACATCTCTTCCAACAAAGTATCGTCACAGCTACATTCATCCTCATCATCGAGTACAATGAGATAGCCCTCATCAACATATTCATCACAAGTATCTTTATCCATAAACAAAGCACGTTCACTCGTTTCGTCTTTAAAATAGAACTCAAACATTTCTGTTTCATCATTCCAAGTAAGGATATCACCTTTCTTACCACAAGCAAACTCTTTTACTACTTTATACTGTACCATAATAATTATTATTTTTAATTGTCTTAATAGTTGTTACAATTACATAAACGTGAAGTGTTAAAAAGGTAACTATATTTTAACATTTGTTAACTATTTAACTTAATGCAATAAAAAAGGCTAGATCCGCAGACCTAGCCCCACAACAACTATTAATACGCATTAATACTTATTTCTTAACTTTCTTTGCAACACAATCATAAGATTTTACCAGCATACTATCTTTGAATAAATCAAAGTCTTTAGCAAATTTCTTATTAAATACAATAGTATCTCCTACTTCAAATTTGAGGAGAGTAGAGTCTAGATTAGACCCAATTGCAAGTACGATACCGGTTCTCCACTCTGATTCAACTTCTTTTACTTCAGTCTTAGTATCAAACTTCTCATAACCGTCTACGTCTTTTTCACCTGTACCAACTGCTTCAGTAACTTCTTTCTTTAACATAATAGGCGCAAGAGGTTTAACTAAGATATCCTGCAGAGGAGTATATTCTAAACCGTTAACTACTGTTTCAAGTACTTTATCTTCCATATATTTTATAACGTATAAATTTTATCTTTGTTCTATTAATTTCAGTATGTTTCCACCCCAAATACAATTCCTTAAAGCCTTTGGGACACAATGTCTGGTATAGAAATAACAGCCGCCACAGCTACCATTGTCTGTCTTAACTACTTCAAATTTCTTACCTAGAATCTCTACTACTTTATTTTCTTTTGTTGGCATACTTCTTAAAGTTTAGTATAACCTGATATATTGCATGTACTATACCACCACCAATTATCAAGCCTATCCAGAATTCTTCTTTCATTATAACTCTATCTTTCTAAGTATATAACCCTGTCTACACAATTGTACAATTCTATCTGGACAGCTATTATTATATAAAGCACAACCTTTACAATACTTCTGAGAAGTATCTGTTTGTACTAATTGATAAGTGTTTCTATTATGATTTATGTACATACCTGAGTATGCCTCTATTTTATTAACTACTTTTCTTTTTCCCATAATGCGTATTATATATACTTTAACTAAGTAAAGACATTATCTAAAGTAAGGACTATTAATACTGTCTAATCTGTCTTAGACTGTCTTTAACTGTATAGACAGTAACGTATAAAACACTACTTAGGTTCCCTTTTATATTAACTTTTTAACATTTATTAAGAACAATTATGGCTATTTAACACACAAAATTTAACATTTTTTAAGATAATAATTTCTTTACCTTCTCCTTACTCTGATAACAGGTTATAAAATGCAGATGCCGGTATTCCCCTTTTGCTTTAATCTTTATTATATTTATCAATCTCTTACTAGGATCTAATGCAACAGATTGATCAACTAACTGTGCCTTAGCTATTCGTTTGGCGAATATCCTAATTCTACCTATATCATCTCTTTTACATCTTCTGAGATATCTTTCATTAAACCTATTTACATAGTGTTCACAACAGTGGAATATTACTATTTCATCTGTACTCATATTGTGATACCAGCCGGAAATCTCTTTACTGAAATTAGTAAAGTATACCTTATAAATTAGTTCGCGACCAGCTCTTATATTGACAACAATTATCTTAGTGTTATCAACAGTAACCTCTACATAGGGGAGCGAATCTATACTATCCCCTATCTTCTGTATATAATAATGTGGATCGTATTTCATATATACATGAACGCAAAATGTTAAAATTTGTAATATAATTTAACATTTATTAAAAATTTTTTATAAAATAAAATTTTGGGAGAAAGGGTGCGAGAAGTGACCAGCAAAGATTCACTCCCCCGTATTATGTATCGGCAGGGAACACCCTATGGCTGTTTTGTTCTATGGCGTTCCCTTTTCTATGTTCACATTTTTTAACTTTTTAAACTTTTTTGCTTATGTTGTGTGTTGTTAAACAATTTGAAAAGAGAGAAGACGAAAACCGTGAATTACCGTATTATGTTATACGTGCTACTGGTACAGTAGGAGACGTAAACGCTACAAGTGCATTTAACGATGACGGGACTATTAATGTTATGGCTATGCAAAGTAGGGTTTACAATTTCACTAAAACTATGTTTCCAGCCACACGGGAACTATGTGATAGCCTTGAAAGCGGTATGCCTGTGGATGATGATAATAACGTAATAGAGGAACGCAAAATTAACCTTATGTTATATCAGTGGGATACGGGTAAAAAGTTTCATATCCTTAACAGGGATGGCGAATATTATTCGGACGAAAAAGAAATCGAAAAAACAAGTGACGGTACGGCAAGGGTTAACGGTAAAGTTATTCCAAAAGGACAAAAGTATAAGACAACTGAGTTAATACCTCGTATGTATTCTAATATTAGTCTTGTACTGTTCTGTGATGCCGATGAAAATAGTGTTGAGGGTAAACCGGAGGAACTTGCTGAACGTAACTTTAAAAGGGGTCTTGAAAACGGTACGTATGTTTTAGTAGATTAAAATATATGGCTTTTTCTCTCAATGTGTGAAGCGTAGGGCTTAATAAGCCTTGCGCATTCTGCATATCACAATTGAATGTGAACATAGCGAAAATTAGTCAGTAATCAAGATATAATCACCGCTGACAGACCGGGAATAAGAATAGTCTGTCAATTTAAAAAACTCAATAACTTCGGAGTAGCATAAGCTACGGAGTTGTGTAACAATCCCAAGACATTGAGGACACCAGTTTCTTACAAGTTCTGCTTCTTTTAGCAGGTAATAAATAAAGTTTTAGGATAGATTAATATCGAGTCCTATCACCCTTGTAAGTTTTAGGTGTAAAATGCAAATAACTAAATTCAATATATATATGGAAGAATTCACAGCTTATACAGTAGAGCGTATAAAAAGCAAGAAACAACTAGTCTTTAATATATCTTGTGATGTAGTTTTTAATTCTTTTAAGACACTCAAATATGCACAAAGAAGTAAGGCAATAGCATTATATGCAGCTGTATTAAATAGTACTTCTAACTCAATGCATACTGCATTTAATGACTTTGAAGAATATTGTGACAATCTATGTGATTGGTACAATATATATGACAAAGAACAATTAAAGGCAGATATTGAAGATGCATATCATAGTCAGGAAATTACTAACTAAAACATTATATATTATGAAAGGTTTTATTATTTTCTTTGTGTATATAGTATTAACTCTTATTATACTATCTTCTCTCGGTCCAACAACTAAGGCAGGAATGGGTTGCTATGCTGCTTTTAGTACAGTGTACGTAGGCATATTAGCTATCATGATTGGATGCAAAGAAGAAGATAATGAAGAATAAAGAGTTTGCTATCTGTTTAGCCATAGCAATATCGTTATGGCTAATCAGTATTGTGTCCTTCCATTTGTTTGGAATCTAATAATATAATATAGATTTTCGCAGAGTAATTATTCTATGAAATGCAAATCATCTACTTATGTCGTGAGACATTATTTAACCACGTTAAAGTATAATAATATAAGTTAGGTATGCCCTTATAAAGACTTAGGTAGCGCTAAGGACTATATTATTATACTTCTTTTCTTAATGCAGCCGAGTGCCGGTGACAAGCCCGACAGAATGCAGAGTCAAGAAAAACATAATCCTATTTACTATGCACAAGTAAAGACCGATTATGAATCCACGTGGTAAGGGCACAGTTAGGTTCGCTGTGAGTGCACCCTTTGTAGCAACTAACTAAAGCAAGTATAGATAGGAATAAGCTATTACCTCGATAGGCTTAATGAGGTGCTTGACAGTCTGACACTAACTGAACAATAAGTGTCAAATAACTCTCTACTGAATCACAGGCTCGAGACGTTTAAGAGTTAGCGTGTGTAGGTAGAGAGTTCTTTAAGGTGAGAATCCTTGACAAGCATGTGGGGCTTATATCTATCTATAAACAAGGAGACGGACTAATTTTTATTAGTACAAGGAGTCGGTTATAGTAGTATTAGTGCAGACTTTAAAATCATGCAGTATAACAATCTTCCATATACTAATACAATAGAGAGCTTCTGAATCATGTTATACTTATTAGTCCTAAGAGTAGGATAGTCCTCAACTTATTATGTTCCGTTAGCTTAATATGGATTTGTAGAATACTAAGAGTAGTATTGCTAGTATATTTATATGTGAATGTAGGTATACTAGTTGCACTCACAAGGTAGCCTTCACGTGGCGAGTGTGTTAAGTAATAAGTTAATAACAAATCTTCCAGTTTGTACTTATGAAAACTAATACCTTATAAAATTAGTCAAAGTCTTTTATATCAATATATATTGTTTAATTAAAATTATCAAAATTATGAGACAAAGTGTAATTAATTACGTGAAAGAGAATGGTATTAAGTTAGCTGCTAATTCAAAGGCATTAAAACTTATCAACAACGGAGCATCCGAGGCAGAAGTAGCTGTAGCTTTGCAGACTACAAAGGCATATAAAGAGGATTCTACTCTTCGTCAGATGTGCCAAGAAGTTGTTGCTGAGGCTGGCAAGGAACAAGCTGACAGTGCTAAAAAACCAGAGAATCATTCAAATTCTGCTCGTAGAGGAGAAAATGAACGATACTAGTTTCATTCAATACAGATTTTGATTAAAGAGTTAGGTTCTTAGGAATCTAACTCTTTTTTAATTAAATTAGAAAGATTATGACTAAGTGGCAAGAATCGTGCATTACAGCACTCGCTTCATCCCCAATGGCATGGGAAGCCTTTAAAATGAAGCAAAGAAACAAAAAGTTATTGTGGCAATATATAAATCGTATATGGCCATATAAACTGATTACAGGAACGAAAGTAAATAAAAGTAAAAAAGATCTTCTCGCTATTGCTAAAATACTAAAAAATCTATCATCTAAAATTCAATTTTATGTTCCAAGTATAAATAGAGCATGCTATATAGAAGACGTTGATATTCGATTTGATAAAGTAGACTGGCTTTGTATTAAAGATATTATATCGAAAGAAGATAGCGAATATAAAAGAATAGTTAGAGGAGCATATTGTGGCAATCACTTATTTTCTTTAGATTACACTTACCTAGATGATGATAATTTTGAAAGTTGGTGTATGTCTGGAGGCAATCATAATCTAATAGATGTTCTTAATACTTGTTTTGGGGAGTGTTATCTCCATGATCATTGTTATATAACTGGTATAAGATTTCATTCTAACATTACAAATACATATAATATGTTATTGCAAATGCAAGATGAAATAACTTATATTCTGTGTAAGATAGTTAAAACTATTGAAGGTGTTAAAGGTAATACTTTAAAGTACACCTTAAAGGACAGAAGAAAATATAATTCTTTAAATGTCGGTATTGAAATAGAACATGATGCGGAATATCCTACACCAGATAAGATTCAAAGAGCTATCTTACTTAATAACTGTGTATCATATGATTCAGGTTATGATGGCAACTCTTCTAATAGGCTACGAGAAAATCGTATTCAGTTAAATGGTATTAAAGGCTTAAAAGGCTTGTATATACTATTAACTAATATGAAAGAAAATTGTGCGATTGCCAAAAATAGTAGCGTACATATGCATATTGATTGTAAATATGACAACTTCTTTATGGATCGTAGTAAATTCTATAAAGGAAGTGAAAAAGATTGCATATATGGTATGGTAGATGTTCTAGCTATTAGAATGAGTAAATATCAATCTAATACGGATAGTGCTTTGCAAATTATATCGGATATTGTAGAATATAAAGTTACTAGATATCATTTTAATACTAGTGATTATACTAGATATAATAATGAATTTAACACTATAGAATATCGATTCGCGAAAATAAATTTTAACTATTCTGATTATGTTATACAAATTTTGACATTTATTCATATAACGGAGTGCATTAAGCATGATGCTCCGTTTAACATTCAGTATTTAGAGTTACTATATAAAGTAATGAAGAATCTGAATAATAATTAGGTTTCCGATCTAACACTGAAATTGCTAGCATTAAGGTGTTATACAGGAATTAGCGTAGACTAATCTTCTAGAGAATAGTCATTTATCGCTCGGTTTATCTGTTCGTTCCAGTAATTGCCAAACGAAAAACAGATGGGCACACATGAAGAGGTAGCTGTCGAATTGTGTGTGTAGTTGTTTTGTTTATATCAATATTTAGCCTTCGTATTATATTAGAGGAATACCGGTCACTAAATAAAGATATAAATAAGGCAAACCTCTGCCCTATAGTTTAATTCTGTAATCAATACAGAGTGAGTATAAAACAACAGTATGATGCTTACTGTTATCTAGGTTCTCAGTCCTAGTAGGGTACTATCTAAGAATTTTAACTAAAATCAATTTAGTATGAAAGAAAAACCAAAGAAATCAATTCGAGCATGGGTAGCAAGAGAAAAAAATGGAGCGTTATTTTTGTTCTGTGAAAAACCAAAAAAGCGTAAATCTTACTGGATAAATTCAAATACGTTCAATAGTCTAGTACTCCCAAAAGAAGCTTTTCCTAGTGTAAAATGGGAAGACAATGAACCTACAAGAGTAATTATTAGATTAGCGTAGTATGATTATAAGAAGAAACACTTCAGAAAATATACTTGCCACTATTAGTGAATCACTAGTAATAATAGTTATTATAATTATAGTAGCAGTATCATTAGTCAAATATTCTAATAATAAAGACTATTACAACTATATAGAACTTAAAGCACAGTATAAGAACTATATTGTGACTAATAAGTATATACGGAACTCAGACACTTATGTGTTAGAACTCATGAACCCTTTTAGTAAAAAGACTAAAGAGGTATATGTTAGAGATTATCTATATTATAATACTTATTTTGTAGGAGATACTATAAAATGACAAGAAGTAAAAGCCAAAAGTATATATATCTATGTAGGTATAATAAGAGTAAGCCTTATCGTGTGATAATACGTCACAATGGTGAAAATATCCAAGTGGGAACATTTGCTACATTTCCTGAAGCTATTGAAGCTCGAAACAAAAAATTACAGGAATTAGGAGCAAGAGTACCTATTGGACCTCTTACTAGAGTAGGTATTAAAGCATCTATCAGAAGATCTATAGAAGATTTAGAATTAGTAGCTAAGTCAATAAAGAATATAGATAGAGTTAGTTTTAATATAGTATCTAATCAAATTGAACAGTTATCCAAAATGTTAAACAAATATTAATCAAAACTATGTTCGAACAAGTAAAAGATTACAAAAGTGCTTGTGCTGTATTAGGTAAAAAACCTATTGATAAGCGCAGGAAGTTAGATGAGCATGTCATACTGTATATCATGCTGAGTACTATCACTGAAGCAATTAACTTTATTGCTAATGGAAACAAACCGTGGATACCAGTCTACCAACAAAACAAACCAATCAAAACATGGTACAGTTGGTGGTACATTGATTGGAATAAGATTAAAGATGGTTCCTTTGCGGGTTTGTTCTATCTGACTTCTCACGATGGTCTTGGTAATGCGGATGCTTCTGTCGGTACTCATTTGAGGTTTATCAACGAAGAAGCAGCAGAATATGCAGCAAGAACTTTTCAGCCATTGTATATGAAATATATCTTTGGAATCGATTAATTTATTATTAACTAAAAACATTTATCAAAAATGGAAAGCCAAAACAAAAACGGGCTTATTTATGCCCTAATTTTCAGTATTATCGCTTTCATTGTTAGTATAGGTACTGCTATTAGCGTACGTACTAATATTATGGACGATATTAAAGATGCTATTAACCCTGATAAGGTTGAAAGTGTACAAACTACGGATACAACAACGTATACCGAACCGGTAACTATCGATGACATTCTCCAATTCCGAAAGGATATTAAAGAACAATCTCGATATGATTCAATATTTATGAATATGCCGGATGTAGCCCTTATTGCAATACTTATGAAAGGAGGCACTGAAATGTCGAATAGTGACATAGCCAAGGAGTATTTGCAAAACAGGAAGGACTACGATAATGTAGAATTTGGTGCACAAATTAATGATACTTATAAACAAAATAAGATTACACCAGATTCTATACCGAGGAAATCTACGGCTGATATACCTATTAAAGATGAATAAAAATGTCCTTTATATTTAGTTATTGATAATTATTGCACTTGTTCGTGAGAATAGGTGCAATTGCCTAAATGAATGTCTTCAGAAGATGACAAACCTGTGGGGCGTAAGTAATAAAGAGTCTGAAAGATTGCAGATAAGAGTATGCACTTATTGGCAATATGCATACCAGAATAATTTATTATGATCGTGCGGACGTTAAAATCAGGTACTCCAATAAGATTTAGTTTTGCAGCTATTTCTGCTTATGAGTTAAAACTAAGCGAGAGCTTAAAATTGAAATTGAGACTATTCTAGTTTCGGTAAATAAGTAAAAAGCGTTTTACAAGTCTCTTATTAACAAGTGTAAGGTGGATATTAACTGTTCAACAAAAAAATCCAGAATATCCTGGTCGTCGTCAATTGAGTTATTAACTTTTAAATATTTAAAAGATGAGTATTTTAAAAAAAATTTATTTCAAGTGGAGAGCGTTTAAAATGCGTTCTCGGGCTAAATCAGAAGCTCATAAGAAGCTCTTTAGCAGCCCATTAGCCTATACAAGGGCTATGAACGAAATTGATTGTCTTATTAATGGACATCAATGGAGTAGTGAATTCAATCCTAAAACAGAGCTTAACAAGCGGTTTAAGGATAGAGTATATTGTAAGCATTGTGGGGTTCGTTATCACCAGCACACTTATAAAGAGGTAGATTAACTATGGTACGAGTCTATAAGAACGATACTGCTTATATTGCTTGTGAAGTAAAGATATTCAAAAATGGTATATCTTATGGTACTACAAACAATATGATCAACGAGTCCTACATAAAACAAATTATCAAAGATCCTGATAACAATAATACTATAATAGTATTAGGAGATAATCTTAGTATTATTGTAAATGAGAACTACGATGACTTTATCATTGAGTTCTTCCGTCCGGATCCTGTTACAATTAACAAACAACCTACTGAAAGAAAACAAAACAAAATAGGTTTTTTAACATATTAATCAATAATATTATGAGAATAGTAATTTTTGGTATTAAAAATGATTCACTCACTAGTGAAGAGATCAAAAGATCACTCTCTAAAGCATTTCCTCATGAGTGTGGGAATATTGTAGCTATAGAAGAAAGCTATATTGCCGGAAAGGAAGATTGTGAGAACCACGATAGCGCCTTCATTGAGGCCTGTAAGCAGCTTTGTGTTGTATGTGGTGATCCTACTGAAGAAGAAGCATTCAGAGGAGCATTCTGGAAAGCGTTTTTTGTTGATAAGGCTATTGAGCCTATTATCCTTAAAACAGTTGCTACTGGTCCACGATCAACGAGAGAGTACAATGCACTGAAAGGCATGAATGCAACATTCCTTCCGAAGCTTGCTATTTCAGCATTAACAACCCTTAACGAAATGTAATTATGGGAAAAACATTTAAAGACAGTGCTTATATGATTAAGTCTGTAAATAAGAGAACGAAAACGACACGTAGAGCTAAATTACAGCCTTATGATCGTAAATCTTTCAAATCTATGAGCCGTGAGTAAATTAATTTGTAACCGGAAATTAAAAGCAACTACTCTTAATTTAATTAAGAACGATTGCCCGTTACAATGTAACAAACAACATTGTGATGTATGTCAATTTAGAGATAATAACTCTGAAAGGACACAAGCTAAAGCAGTTACTGTCAGTGCTCCTTCGCCAGAGGCATATGGCAGAGAATTATATTATTAACCCTAAACAAGTTAGTATGGTGCAGTCAACCCAAGCTACTATTTACCAACCAAAACCCTAATGGAAGCTTAGAAATAAGCAAGAGTACAATGGACTATACAACGGTCAACCAGGTATTGTTACCTAGGTCAGGTGAAGGAAAGGGGTTGCCTATGAATAAGGAATACGAATAAATAGGATAGTAGTACTAAGGGTATATAGCTTTGGTCGGCTATATACCCACATTGACTGTTAGGTCTATTGAATCATTGTTTGGACGAGGGTTCGACTCCCTCATGCTCCACGAAGGAAATTATGATAATACAATATGCCCATGCTTGCTTTAACACCCTGTTTTAAACATTGTTATTGAGTAGACGCAATAAAGATATTGTTTATTAGGTTCTAAAGTTTCTTTCCTTTAAAAGAAGCACACGGGGCATCATGGTTTTGACAGCAATAGTGAAGATAGAATAGGTCAATAAGCAGATAACTGGCAATACAAGTTATGTAACAGATTACACTCGCTTAGTAGCGTAATAATCTGAACGGCTCGCCATTGTCGTAAAAGGCTGGGGTAAGTAGTTTCATAAGGCTTAGAAACGCTAACACTGATAAAGTTAGAAGAGGGAGGTTCGAATCCTCTCCTTACCACTATTTAATTATCAAAATTATGAGAACTATTAAACAAATAAAAGCTCGTAAGAGGAACTTTACAATTATGTATCTTACTGGTGTATTAACAATGCTTGATTACATCGATAAGCAAATGAGAAATTATGTATTAAAAGGTGCTTTAAACAGTATACGAATTAGCATAAAGTACTTACTAATTCTCGTTAAAGAAACAAATTATGAAGATTCCTTTTATGGTGAAACTCAAAAAGATGTAAAGTATGAGTGTAAAGAAAGCAATCAATGACATCCTACCTCAAGAGTGGGATTATGTTCTTAGAAAGAACAAAGTTCTAACAAGAGTAATAGATTTAATCTATGAAAATTGTATACCTCAAAGCTGGCGTAATAATAGAATGCATAAACGTTCTGTTGAACGCATAAGACATCTAATTCGTAATTGTCCTTTTATAGATTGCTTTGATGCAAGAGCAACTAGTGAAGGATACGATTTTTGGAAAAGAATTGATTTAGAAATTATAAATTATAAAGAACAATGTCGGTAAAGAAAATTGAAATTGTTCCTTGGGTAAAGTTTAACGCTCAAGGAGTCAAAGACGAATTAGAAGCTTTAGCTCAGTCTTGTATCAGTAAAATGGATTTTCTTTCTCAGATTAAAGATAAATATGAACTTTCTTTATCTGATGCAAAGGTAGTAGCAGACAAATTTTTCAAAAAGGAGGAATAAAATATGTTAGAACTTAAAAAACCAGGCTTATATATAGCCAATGGAAAGAACATTAGTGTTCTAGTAAGAATTGCAGGCACTGCGCCATGTTTAGTTGCTGTCAGAGGCATTTTGCTGAATGATATGCAAAGAGATGGTACTATCACAGTACTAGAAAAAGACAGTCTTGAACTACAAGACATCGTAGCTAATCCAAAGTCATATGTATTTGACTATCCCTCTGTAAGTGAGGCAGTTAAAAATGCATTAGGCTTAGAGGCTACTGAGAGAACTAAGATTGAGTATACAGAACAGGAGTTTAACGATTTCATTCAGGCTTACAAGAACAACAGAAAAATGTTCCCTGAAGATTATATCGTGAAAACTCAAGTTGTATTCATCAACAAAGGTTTCTCAAAATCTCAGGCAGATATGATTATTGCTCAAATTGAAACAAGGTTAAGGCTTCAAGGAGAGTTGTAATATGAATGTCATTGAGTATTTGCAAGATAAATTAGAGCCTGAATATAGGTTCTATTCAAGTACACTACCTATAGTAACTACGCCTGATATGCCTGTACCATTTATAATAAATGAAAAGGTATATGGATGTGGTAAATTCAACATAGGTTCTACCTGGTATAAGTTAGTAAAAGATAATTCTATAGAAGGTGCAATATTCTATGGGTTACCTAATGCTCTTATTACTAGGATTAAACATCCAGAAATAGCTACTATAGCTAAAAGAGTTCAAAGTAAGATATTAAATGTCATGATTACTGATATTCATAACTCAAATTCTAAAACAGAGTTAGTACAGTTAAGAATTGCAGTAAACATGATTATGAATTTAACTTATCTTGATTCCGATAAAAGACTAGAATGGTCTAATTGGATAAAAGAACTCTATTGGAAAAGAAAAGCTGTAATTAATCAATATATATTGGATTACATCCTTCCTTTCTAATCCCAGGACTACGGCTATTGGGTTAGCCGTAGTCCACTAAAATCTAGCTACTATGAAAGAAGAAGAAAAGCTTCTTGTAGAGCAAGCTAGAGAAGGTTCCGAAAAAGCTTTTAATACACTTTATAATAACTATTATAAAACAGTCTGGTATACTGCTAACAATGTAGTACATAATTCAGATGCAGCAGATGATATAACATCTATGGTATTTACTAAAGTATATTTAAAGTTACAATCTTATACTAATCATATTTCATTTGAAATGTGGTTAAAGACAATTACAGTTAATACTGCAATTGACTATATAAGACGGAATAAAAAAGAGCAGTTAAATAACTATATTGATGATGAGGAGTCAAAGATTCAATTAAGCGGATTAGAACACAGTCCAGAAGATGATATGATATTTCAACAGAATATTAATATTGTTATGGAATGTATTCCTCGTCTTAAGAAAAAGTATAGAGATTTAATATATGCTCGACTTGATGGGAAATCCTATCAGCAAATTTCACAAGAGCTTGCCATACCAGAAGCAACAGTTAAAACCTGTTTAAACAAGGCAAGACAAAGACTAAAACAATTATTTAACCAATATTAACCAATACTTACAAATTATGGCAAATTCATTTGGTCTATTGCTTGCTGCAATAGTGATATGTTTCATCATCGCAAGATTGATGAAAGATGCCAAAGCCTTTTCTAGATTAATGGCCATTCTAGTAATAGGCTTACTTGTAGGTGCAGGAGTTAAAGAAGTATATAAGGAATGTACTTCTACTCCTGAGAAAGCTGCAGTAGTTACTGTAGAATCAGCCCCCACGTATAGTAGTAATACACCCGTTGTTTGGAATGTATTACCTTGCAATCAGGACTATACGAGTAAGGAAAACAAGGCTGAACGTGACAGTACAGTAACTGAAGCAGAAGGATTACCTACAGCGAGAACTGAAAGTAAATTTATAGATGACTCGTGACTGCAGAGATTACATCTCAGAGTTAATTTATTTTATTTACAAGTATATAACCTATTAACTTATAGCGAAGGAGCGCTACATTATCAAAATGGCAAAAGTTAGTAAAAAAGCTGAGAAATTAGCTAAGAAAAATAAGGCAAAGGTTGAGGAACCGTCAAAGACTCAGGATACTGTAGCTACTACAGTAGGAGCGCCGAAACCTGATGAAAAGCCTGCGGAAGTAGTGGAAAACAAAGAAACCAAAGATAAACCGCAGGTTAAGGACGAAAAGACCAAGACCGAAGGGGAAGCTATTGTTCCTGAAGTAGTAAAACCGGAAAGTGTTGCTATCACAACATCTACCTCATTGGGTGGAATGCTTGGTAGTGATGGCTCTAAGGACCGCATTGACAAGAATCATGCGATTGAGCTTATGGGCATTATTCGGAACGAGTATTTGACTAACCCAGAAACTCCTGAAAAGGTAAAAAAAGCAATGAAACGTCAGTTTGACGTTATGACATCTGTTGCTTTAGTACAGTATTTCACTCAGCTTGAAGGCGACTTCCAGACTATGGGAGTACGTATTAATGCCGAAATGCGTGAACAAGCAGAACGCGTTCTTGGTGAATACCTTGGCATTAAGGTGAAATATATGCAGGCAAATGATAATTCTCGTCAGTTAGTACTTGAGTTCAAGGAAGTGCCTGAGGAAGTGAAGGAAAACGCTAGAAAGGATGCAGCTGCAGCTAAGGAAGAAATTCCTGAACCAGATCCTAATATGCCAGCTGCAGATAAGTTGAAAGCTCTCCGTACTATTTTCTCACAGAAAGAAGGTATTGGAAAGAATTTCCTTCAGGGTATTGAATGGGGACGTAAGGCATTCTCATTCAGTAAAGAAGAAAAGAAGGCCGTTGTGCTTGCAAATCTCATTAAGAGTGGAGCAGATGCAACACTGCTTACCTGCATAAAAGGTATGGTAGGAGGCAAGTTGAATACTGAGCATAGTATTCTTGGTGCACATGCTCTGTTGAAGGGCTGGTGTCCAAGCGTCAGTGATGCAGAAATTGCAGAACTTATTCAGGTAATCGTTTCAATCAATTCCGAAAAGAAATTGAAGGAATGGAACGAGAGAGCCGGTGACAATCTCAAAACAACCTTAGAGAAAGAACTCAGTGCTGTTACTCTCAATATTCTTACTGCAAATGCAGATAAGGCTATTGATGCTATCCTGAAAGGAAAAGATGATGAAGTAACTGTTACGAATGCTGATCAGAACGGCTTTGTAACTATTCATCCATCTGCCATTTACAAGACACTTGTTTCTACATATGGCGATTCTCCAAGTATCCTCAAGGATAAAGTCGCAGAACTTGTCAAATATTATGCGAAACCTATCGCAAGGTTTGCAGATTATGTAGACAAAAGTGCCTATTCCGACAAATAATCAATATGAAACGGATTAATTTGTGGATCACACTATTCGTAGTGTGTCTTGGAGGATTTATTGGATTTGATCCAAATTCTCCGTCTCAAACTTTAGATGCAAGTCAGACTATGATTCGTTGGGTAGACGTACCTAAAACACCAGTAGACGTACTTGGTTTGAATTCTAAGTCTATCAATATCAATCTTAAGGATGAGACTGTATCTGTTGACGGTGACGTCAATAATACTTCTGTGACAATTACAAGGGACGTTGAAACACTCCCGGAGTTTAAAACCAAGGTAATTGAAAAGGTAATTTATTTACCTGAAGACATTGTCTCTAGAACTAAGTTTTTTAACAGGTTAATGCCTATTAATAAAACTTTACCAGTTAAAAACTGGTAATCTGCCGAAGATAAACGCAGACCGCTAATAGAGATGCACAAGCGGTATATAAGAGCTATAAGTGTAAAAATTCATTACTTGAGCCTGACTAAGCCGTGTGATGTGAGCAATACAGGATACTGAAATGTATAAGTAATAGCAAACACTATTCTATTTATACTATAGTATGATAACTTGTTGTGTTATAAAATTGTTCTATAACTGAAGAAGCAACAAGAAAATGGGAGAGCGTGCGTAACCCATAAGTGAGAACCGACTGGTGACTAAAAGACGCAGATGTGGAAGGAGCAGCTATCGCATCTAAACAAGGCAAAGGGGTATCGTTCACCTCTATACATATCCGTTTTAGCTATTTCAAAAGCAGAATCACGAAGGGATGTGAACACGTGCTGTATGTTGTCATTTAAATCTGAATCGACTAGCATTCTAGGGTAGTCTCCAAAACTCCCCTGTGCAGGGCGGTAACCAATCCGTTGGCCAAAGAATACTAACCTAGTGTTTTACATATATTTAAAATCTTCACTCGTATCGAAGCGCATGATTCAATTGGGAATGGACATTATTTGTCTAAATATATGTATATAAAGGGGTAAATTATATAATAATGAGCAGAAATTGAGACAAGACATGGCTGAGTAGCAATGATCCATATAGAACTTCATTTGTATTGAAGCTATATGACTGATTAACTGGATTAGGTGCAAAACCTATACGCAATACAGTGAACGTAAGAGTTAGCTGTTTGGGAGAAATCCCTATGGAAAGTAAATTGCGTGTCTTACAGCTTGAGATATTTCATATATAGTTGCAATTACTATACTGTTTATGACAAATAAGCAGAATGAAGTTAAGGTTATTATATAATAAAGTGACTTGTCAGTAATGTCACTATAAAATCTAACGTGCTTTGCACTGGAGTATAAACTGACTAGCGCCTGAAGTCCGCGATAAGACTATTGGTTGATAGATATAGGATTAGTATAAATATATCTATTTCGAAAGAAAAGGGAGTGGGCCAGGACCACTATTAAAACTTGGAAAGTTGAAGTAAGGTTACTTTAGTACTAAGGTTTGCTATAAATAATTTGGTAAGAGCTATGCACTCCAGCATAGAGCAGGATCTTACAAAGCATCCTAGAGGCCGACACGAAGCAGAGTGGAAGTAGTCTGTGTATTGCCTTAATAAGCAGCTTGCATATTAAAGAGAATATGAAGAAGGTAAGACTTATTAATGAGTGCCTACGCTGAATCGAACAGCTATAACAAATAAGGAGAGTGTCAACATGTTCAACTTAAAAACAATAGGGAAGTTCAATGGTAGTAAGTTTGACAAGCTTACAAACCACCCCGCTATCGAAGAACCTTGCTACATGAAATTTCGTAAAGTAATATGCGCAACATATTACCTAAGAAGATCGCTGAGACGATGCTTTAGTACCTCTCATTAGGGTATGTCGTTGAATGGTTGGAAATACCATGAGGTGAAGTAGTAACCCGAGATTTGTCGCAATGTCGGAAGTGAATTTGTCCGGAAGTGGGCGTCTTGGAAAATTAGACGGCTTTTTGTAGGTGTTTTAGTAACGTTTCTCAACAGAAACGACCCTCATTCGCCAGGTCCTATTAGGATAAGAATGTTGTAATCGCTTATATGCCTGTAGTAGTATCGTACTATGATGATAGGCTCTTTATAATGCATCTAATCGCGTTATAAGGCACGGCAAATATAGGGAAACGGTAGAGTTACGAGTCCCCTTTTTAAGTACAATCTCGAAGCTCAGAAATAATTAACAGATTATTTCAAAAATTAACATATTGTAAAAGTTTAAGTGAAAGTAGATAAGCAGAAGAACAGTTGACTCACATGTCTTATGAGTAAAGTCCTACGGGGAATACTGAGTATGAAGAATCAAGTAAATTACAAATTTTATCAGACATTAACAGATTTACAAGTAAACTTCAGAATATGCAATAGCATTACGATCTAGTAAGTGAGTTCTACTATACTTATACACATTAACAGTAAATTACAGATTTTATCAGACATTAACAATTCGTCGTATTACTGAATACATTATTGAGATTAATTAACCTCTTTCAAAGCTTTATTAAAGCGGCTCTAAGAGACTGAGCAGGTTAGCAGAATAAGAGTAATACGCTAAATTTAAAAATTAGTATTAACAAAAAAATGATTGTATCTCGCTAAGAAATCAATCTTAAAATCAAGTAGGAGATATTAAAATGGAAAAAGCAACTATTAACGGTGCTATGATTGCTCCGTATCGGGCAGAGTTAGAAACTTGGAATCTTATTGGTAAGAAGATTCTGACAGTAAAAGCAGAACCGGCTGATTTGGAATATAATGACAAAGTTCGGGCAAATGAACTTCGTCTTGTTCGGCCGATTATGAAGTATGTAATCGAAGAAATTGACATTACGGGTAGTCGTATAACTTGTCTTCCTGACGGCTGTACGCCGGTCATTGAATTGAACAATGATCCGTCTTTGCAGTTCAAAATTGGACCCGCCAAGTTCAATGAAGTAAACAATGAAACTATCGCTCAGGCTATTGAGTTCAATAGTAAACCGACTACAACTGGTCGTGCTCCAATCTTCTTTACTGATTATCTGAAGTTGACTGAACATGTCAACCGTCTGAACGGCTTCGAGATGGAAAAGGCTGATCAGATTGCAGAAGAGATGTTAAATCTCTCCAAGATGCTGAAGGAACTTAACAATCTTCAGGCTTCTAACTGTGATCGTTATTATGACGAGCTCGGTACTCCGATTAAAAAATAACGAAAAGTTCTCGTAAAGGATGAAAATACTTTCTGATTCTAAGAAATTATTACTTGAACTCCTTTTGAAAGATACTCGTATTAGTAGTGAAATTCTTCTTAATGGAGAAATTCCTGAGTCTATTAAGGTTCATGACGATGGGTCAGTAACCTTTTATAGAAGTAGACAGCATTGGTGGAGTTGGCTGTTTCAGGATAAAAAAACTTACGAGTTTCGGGAGTTGAGTACAATGATGCTTGCAGCTTATAGCAAGTATCTACCGCCAAATAAGTATCTCAATAACATTCTTACTCAGAAAGTTATTGAAGAAGCTTATAAGACTCATGATTATGAGTCAGTTATCAATCGATTTGCTTTGTATGCTTTTCTAGGTGTAACAGAAGGGGATTACAAAATTAGTAAAACTATGCTGATAGACGATGATCCACAGCAACAGCAAAAAAATGCGCGTGGACAAAAAATAGGCTCATGTATTGGCTACCTTAATCTAGGTGGTGGAGACATGGCAATCAACATTAATCTCATGGAAGATTAATTTATTCATGAATAAGTATTAGCAGATGTACGCTTATTCCATGCTTAGAATTGAATAGACTCATCAAAAGAGTATTTAGTAGATATGTAAAGACTATAGTAAATAGATGTAAATGTTATTAAAGTAGTTATGTATCGAATAAGAAATGGAGATGTTTATATAAAACCACAAGAGCCCAAGATGATGGGTCAGGGCTTCTTGGTTTTTTTATCTGCTAGTAGATAATGACCGTAAGGTTAATAAGGCAAGCTTGAAATAATTAGAGCTACTCTTTCGATAGAGCTACTAGCACTACAGGTAAGCGATTTCTAATATACGTTATTTTAATCAAGTATTAACTTTTTAAAAATCAACATATATGACAAGATCAATTACAACAAATATTAAGCCAAACATACTCATTACAAAACGTGATAAATTAACTGCAGAGATTACTCGTAGCTGGCGAATTATAGCTACAGAGAATGTAGTTAAAAAAGGTTTTACTCGTAATTATGATTTACGAGCATTACTAACTCATATTCGTGCTATGTACGAAGAGCTAGTAATTCTTAAGTTACGAATCCAGTGTGCTAATATGGGAATGAAGTTTAAAGATCTTCCTAAGGATGCTAATATTATTAACATTTATAAGCTATCAGCTTTAAATGAATTCTATGTTAAGCTAGGCGAAATGGCTAAAGAGCATACAATTAATCCTGTACTTAAGGCTAAAAAAGGAAAACGTAATTTAGGTATTACTGAAGAACTTACACGTACATATTTCCGTAATATGCAAAATGGATGTTTGTTAACATTGAATAGTTTGCGTAAAGCAATTGCTGATTTCAATGACAATACAGATTTGAGTGATGATTCTGCACCTTTGTATTTAGTAGCATAACATTACTCTTTATTGTTTTTCATAAAAATTTTAAAAATTAATGAGTGAAAGGAGTAGTAGGAATATTACTCCTTTTTATAAAATATTACAACTATGAACAAAACTGATCAACAGAAAAATAATACATATATAGACTACTGGACAGAAACCGGTAAGTCTTCTAAAGAAGCTAATCAATCTATTAAGATTGCAAAGACTGTAACTTATACAGATAAAAGTGGTACAAAACGTACTCGAACTACATTTCAACATCCTATTTTAAAGGATATTACGTTTAGTAAACCGCATATTAGAAATAGCGGTCTTACTGAGGAAGAGAAGAAGGAACGCTTTGACAAAGCTCCTTTCAGTGACTATCATGACAAACTGATTAACTCTACTTATAGTAGAGAGAACCGTATAGCTAAACAGCAAATGCTAAAGGCTATTCATGATGAGAAAATACAGAGTATTATGTTTAAGAAAGCAACGCATAAACTTGCCGTAACTAAATATAACCAAGGAGATTGTCCTAATTTATTAGTAGTAAAATTATATGATAGTAATAATCTACCATATAATTTTAGTAGTACACCATCTCGACTCAGTTTAGAGGAACTTCGCAAGAAAGCTGAAACTATGAACTTAGAATTCAGCAAGTCAATACGAAACTATGCTGGAATTGAAATTTGGGAAAAATCAGAATATATGAAGAAATATAATGGCGGAAACTATCGTTTCTGTATATTCCGAGAAAAACAAGACAGTAAATCAGAAAAAGAAACCAAATTAGCAGCATAATGGATGAAATTACAGCATTAGACATTATCAGTATTAAGCGAGAAGCAGCAAAACTTATTCGAGTAAATACTGAAATACGTGAAGGACAAGCTATATACATAGCAGCTCAGAAAATGTTCCCTAAAGCAGTTGATAAGTTGAAACATACTAGAGTTGATTGCTTCTATGAAGATTCTAGAATAGATTCATTTCTACTAGAGTTACAGAAATTAAACAATAATTAAAGCCAGAGCTAGGAAACTAGCTCTTATTGTGGGGTGGAGCAGTGGTAGCTCGTAAGAAGAAAATATTATTATGAAAGATTAGAAAAGAAAAGGAAGAATAACCGAATTATAGGTTTATGCAAAATTACTTCAATATGGAGAAATAAGTATACCATATGGTAATAATTGTAGATATGATTGCATTTTGGATATTAATGATAAGTTACTAAAAATACAGATAAAGACAGCTCATAAAGTGTCTAGTACAAAGTTTAGTATTCCATTTTGCAATAGTAGAATGTCAGCACATGGCGTAGTTAAAAAAGTATATACTCCTGAACAAGTAGATTTTATTGCAACTATTTGGAAAGATCAATTACTGTTAATACCAGTAACAGGAGAAAATAAATCTATAATGTATATCAGTGAAATTTATCCTGATAATGGTATTAAATCTACTGTAAATCTAGTCTAGTATTTCTTACCTGAAATACAATTAAAACAATATTTATAATATTTTAACCTTAAGGTCGTAGGTTCGAATCCTACCCCCGCAACTAACTAAACTTTAATGATATGCAAATACGTGGAAAGACGGTATTTGTATTCGATATCGAGGTATTTCAAAATATCTTTCACTGTTCTGTTAAAAATACAGAAACAGGAGAAATATATAAATTTGAAATCTCTGAAAGAAAGAACCAACTAAGAGAATTAGTAAAGTTCTTTAAACAAGTAGACTCTTACATAAAATGGGGTGACTTTTATACTACAGATTTAGAAATAAAATCTGAGATTATCTTCTGTGGATATAATAATCTACATTATGATAATCCTATAATAAACTATATTATAGAGTATGAAGACAAACTCATGAGTTATAATGTAGCTACAATATGTAGTTCTATATTTAACTTAAGTAGGACTATTACTACTTCTACAGAAGATGATATAGAAACTTGGAAACATTGGAAGTATCAGATTTGGTTTGATACTTTTGATTTACTTACTATGCTTTACTCTAATAAACTTAGAGTAGGTTTGAAAGAAATTCAAGTAACTATGCAATATCCTAATGTACAAGAATTTGTATGTGATTGGAGTAAGCCTCTTCCATTAGAAGATTTTGACAATATGATTGATTATAATATCAATGATATTGAATCAACTACAGAGCTTTTAAATAGATGTAAGAAAGATATTGACTTACGTATAGCTATTGAAGACGAATACGGTGTACGAGTCCTTAGTAAGGATGGTGTAAACATTGGAATGAAGATTTTAACTCAAAAGTATCTTGAAAAAACAGGTCTAACCTGGTGGGATATTGAAGGATTAAGATCACCAATGGATTATATACCATTAAAGGATGTAATACTACCGTTTATTAAATATGATAGTCCTATCTTACAGGAAGTACTAAATGATATGAAAAATCAGATAGTATCTCCTGGTAGAAAAGGCTACGAAAATAACTTCGTATTTAATGGTTTACGTTACACTGTAGGAGTAGGAGGGATTCATTCTAAAAATGATCCTGAAATTATTATTCCTAAAGAAGATGAAATGCTCATTGACATCGATGTCGCATCACTATACCCAAGTATGTTAATAGAATATGGATTTTACCCTAAACATTTAGGTCCTGAATTCTTAGAAGTATATTCTCAAATTAAAGATGAGAGAATAGAAGCAAAACATAATGGAGATAAAGTGAAAAATGAGACATTAAAGTTAGCGTTAAATGGTTTGTCAGGTAATCTACAAAATCAACATAACTTCTGTTATAGTCCTTTCGCAGTAATGCAAATTAGGATAAATGGACAGTTATTATTGCTAATGTTAGCTGAAAAGCTGACACAAATAGGATGCCGAATCGTCCAGGCAAATACTGATGGTCTGTTTGTATTACTTAAGAAGAGTATATATGAACAGGCTAATAAGATTTGTCGAGAATGGGAACAACTTACAAGACTTACTCTTGAAGAAGAGCGTTTTGAAGCTATGTACCAATATGCAATTAATGACTATATTGCAGTTAAAGAAGGATATAAAGAAACTAAAAATCCTGATTTAATTAAAACAAAAGGTATGTTTATTACTAAAGTACTATTAGGTAAAGGGTTATCTGCAAAGATAATTCCTGAAGCTATAATAAAATACTTTGTAGATAAAGTACCAGTTGAAGACACTATAAAAGGATGTAAGGATATACGTAAATTCTTAATGTCTGAGAAGACTGGTAAACAATGGCATGTTGAATACATGAACAAAGAGCAACAAAGAACTAATCGTTTCTACGCATCTACTAATGGTGGATACTTGTGGAAATGGAAAGATACTGGTCATAAAGAAGGTGAAATTATAACATACATAGAGCCATATGTAGGAGAACGTAAATATAAGGCTTCTGCAAGGCAGTATCAGAATATGCTTACTGCATCTGGTGTTACTCTTTTGAATAAGTTCGACGATAAACCGATTGAAGAACGCAAAATTAATTACAGATATTATCTTAGAGAAGCTCTAAAGATAATTGAAGAATTACAACCAAGACAATTAGAACTGTTTTAACAGAATCTAACATATTGTATCAAAATTTTAGGATTGTCATAAACTTTAATGCTTATGATACTAGAACTAGATACATCTCTATTAAACAAGTATAATATTTCAATAAATCAATTAGTATTTATTTCTCTTGTATTGAATGATAATCAACCTAATAATCAAGACATTCAGGAACTTCTCAGCCGAGTTAATGAAGAAGAGATACAAGAGTTAATTCAACGTAACATTGTTGTAGTAAATATTTCTGACAACAATCAAATTTATAGTCCTTCAGAAGAACTACTTAAGTCTATTAAAAAAGATAGAGAAAGTATGTTCAATGAGTTCTATGAAGTATTTCCAGTTTATGTTACAAGGCCTGATGGTACAAAAGGCTTTCTAAGAGCTAATATAAACAAATGTAGAAAGGAATATAACCGTATCATAGGTAAATCCAAAGCAATGCATAATCATATTATGGCTTGTCTGAGGTACGAAATAGATGATAAAATGCGAACAGGCAAAATAGGTTATATGAAAACTATGTGGAAATGGCTTACTCAACATGAGTGGGAATGTTACGAAGAGCAAATGAACTTAGAACAACAAACAGCAAATAGTTATGGAACAGGAATCCTTTAAAACATTACCGTTTAAAACAATAGCTGAAGTAACAGATGAATCTGTTAGATATATTCAAGCTAGAAAGGATAAGACAATTGTGCCTTTAAAAACACGATGGTCTAAGTTCAATAAAGTTTGCTGTGGTGGATTAGAACCAAATATGATTTTAACAATTGCAGGAGGTTCAGGTTCTGGTAAATCAGCATTTGCAAATACGCTTGAAACTGATTTAATTGATTTGAATACCGATCAGGATATTGTAATCTTAGATTTTTCGTTTGAGATGCTTAGTTATAGACAAATTGGTCGAAAGTTAAGTAATCGATTAAGACGCACTACCTCGGAGTTATATAGTGCAAATGACAGTATGGATGATGCTACTCTAGACAAAGTTAAAGAAGAAGCAGAAAAAATTAAAAAGTATCAAATATTTTATATTGATACTCCTAGTACTGTAGAAAGTATCGAAAAAACTATAGATTATTTTCACGAAACAATAGCTAAGGATAAATGGCTTATTGTTATACTTGACCATGCCTTACTTGTAGAAGGCGAAAGTGAACGTGGAACAATAGTCGATTTACAGAAAATGTTTATTCGTAAAAAGAAATTATCTAATACGAGTATTATACAGATTTCACAGATGAATCGAAATATTGAACAACCTGATAGGATAAACAATCCTTCTATGCATTATCCTATGCGTAGTGATTTAGCTGCATCAGATGCAATATTCCAAGCTAGTGACTATGTGATAGCTTTATCACGTCCAGAATTACTTAATATACTTAGCTATGGAGTTAATCGCTTACCTGTAAAAGACAAGGTATATCTTCATTTCTTAAAAGTAAGAGATGCTGGAGAACCATGTATATTAGAGTTTAACAATGAGCTTAAGTATGGTAATCTGATAGAAGCTAGTCCGAGTACTACGATGCAGCATACAGTAGTATTTAATAATAAAGTAGGCTGAAATTATGAAAAATATTTTAACTATATCTCTTCCGAACAAAAAGTGTGATAAGAATGGTATTTATAAGAACTATTTGCTAAAGCGTTTAGCTCTTACTTATCCTGAGTTGTTAATCGATGGTATCGATACTGAAGAGACACCGTTTAGTTATCAGTATATTGGACCGAGCGATAAGATTCGTTTTGGTGCAGATTTATATTCTGCATGTGACGTAGCTAAGTATCGGAAGTGTACTTACTGTCCGTTTGCAGAAGAAAACTATAGCCTTGCAACACAGTTTGAATTGGCTATGAAAAAATTAGATGATTACGCTAAGCTTCGCCGTGATTATCGTAAACCGTTATATGATTTCCGTTTGCCGGATGGTACTCCTGTTAAAGAGTATGGAAATTTTATTCAGGTAGGTTATAAGCTTATCCCGAAGTATAATCGTGGATATATTATGTCTCTACCTCGCGAAGAAAAGACTATCATTAATAACGTTATTATTATGATTAATAATAATACTGAAATTAATGCTTCATTAAATCTTTAATTTACTTTACAATATCAGATTTTTTCAGATTATATCAAATACTATCATATTAGATGTAAAGTAGTATAACCTAATTTATTATGTTAATACTACCAACTGAAAAGAATAAACCAAAGGTGCAGAATCCACGATTTCTGATACTTTTCGGTAAACCAAAAGCTGGTAAAACGACTTTACTTTCTATGCTTGAAGGTTGTCTCATTATAGACTTAGAAGGTGGTTCTGAGTTCTTAGAAGCACTTTCTATTCAAGCAAGAAGCGTTAATGATTTAGCTGAAATAGCAAATCAAATTAGACAAAAGATTACTCAAACAGGTACAAAACCCTATAAGTATATTGCAATTGATAATGCAACTCGCTTAGAGGAAATCTGTTTACCTTATGCTGCTACTTTATATCGTCAAACTCCTATGGGTAAGACGTATAAGGGTAATGATGTAAGACAGCTTCCTAATGGATCCGGTTATTTATATCTTAGAGAGGCAGTAAAGAAAGTAATTTTTATGTTTAAAGAACTATGTGATAACTTCATCCTCATTGGTCATACTAAAGATAAAATGATTAATAAGGATGGTGAAGAGCTTACAGAAATGGCAATAGACCTAGTTGGAAGATTAGGAGACATTGTTTGTGGTGAAGCAGATGCTGTAGGTTATGTCTATCGTAAAAAGAATGAGACTCATATCTCATTCGAAGGTGGAGATAACTCAGTACGTGAAGCCAGAGCTCCTCACTTAAGAGGAAAGAACATAGTTATTGCAGAAAGTAATGAGAACAATGAGATTACAACTCATTGGGATCGAATCTATTTACCAGAATAAAACACATTGATATGTATAGTAAAGAAAGAGCGCAACAGATAACAAAGAATGACGTTAAGTTTATTCCTGCAGGTATTCAAGAGAATGTAGCATTGAAAAGTGCACGTGTAGCTGAATCTCCTACAGGTAGAAAGTTTTTTGAAGTAGTATTTGAGAAAAACGGAGCAACTCTAACTCAAACAGAATGGAAGCCTGATAATAAAAACGAGCAACTTAGTGATGAGGATGTACAGAGAAAGGAAGATAATCAGTTCTCTCGTACTATGCAGTTGCTTCTTTGTTTTTACAAAGACGAAGAACTTGTATTTAACGGTACTAATTTTGAAGAATTTGCAAAAGAAGTAGTAGACTATTTGAATAAAGCAGATAAGTCTAAACTTCTGCGTGTTAAAATTGTATATAACGATAAGGGTTATACTACTCTTCCGTCATATGCAAAATATACTTTTATTGAGCCTATGATATTGCCTGAAGGTCAAACTTCAGCAATTACAGAACTGCGTATTGATAATTTTACTAAGCCAGTAGTTGCAGATGTTGAGACACCTGTAGCTAATCCGGGTCCTAGTGAAAGCATCAGTATCTCACATACAGTAGAAGCTGCAGTAGAGAACAATGCAGAGAATCCTTACGGATTGCCGTTTTAATAGGACAATAAAATCCTAAGCCTACGCTAGGCATAATATAGCGATACGTGAGTAGCATGCCGCTATGTGAGATAAGAAGCAATCGACGGTAATACGCCGAATGTGAGGTGTGACGGAGGCATCAAAATTCATAGAATAGAAATAGCATGCACTCACGTTTTTTTATTTGTAGAACTAAAAAAATCAATTTTTATATGAGATTATCAAAATTTATTAATAAAACTTTCCTTAAGAAAACAGGTACAGATGCAGAGATAGTAGATACTAAGTACACAATTCAAAACATTAACACCAGAGATGGAGTTAATGTAAAACGAGATGAATTGAAAGTAGGAGATATTATCTATGCTGCTATATCTACTACTATAAAAGAAAATGGAAAGAAAAAGCGATTAAACTTAAGAAAAGATATCTACCAACTTAAAGACTCATATGGTAGATTTACGTTTATCGATTATCTTGGTAATGAGTACAAGACATCTTTGACGGCTATTAAGATTATTAATTATTTATCTGCTAAGCAGAAAGAAGCAGAAATAAATGATTTACTTGATAAGCATGAAAAAGAACTTATAGAAGCAGAGAGACTAAAGTATCTAGAGGAGAGTAAACGACTAGGATTTAAGTTTACTGACCTTGAGCCAGAAGATAAGTTACGTAGAACTATTGACGCTGGCATAAAGAATATATGGATGGTTGGTCCAGCAGGATGCGGCAAGAGTACAATGGCAAGAAATGTAGCTAAAGAGCTAGAATTACCTTATCTTTGTATTAGTTGTGGCATCGGTACTTCGGCTACCGAGTTTATTGGTTATAAGTATCCGACGCGTGAAAAGACTCGTTTTGCAGAATTTTACGCTGAGCCATCTATTATATTGATTGACGAGATAACGGCATTAGATCCTGCAGTTGCACAGATCTTAAATGCAGCGTTAGCTAACGATGAAATTGAGACTACTACGGGCTTAGTTCATCGACATCCAAACTGTATTATTATTGCTACTAGTAATACTTTTGGTTTTGGATGTGATCGTCAATATGTAGCAAATAACCAGTTAGATGCGTCCACTATAGACCGCTTTGTTGGTGGTATTGTAGAGGTTACGTACTCTGCTAAATTTGAAGATAGATACGATGCAGAAGTTGTAGAATATGTCCGAATTCTTAGAGCTTTCGTTCAAGAGCAGAATTTACGAAAAGTATGTTCTACTCGTATGATTCAAGCGGGTCATAATCTTAAGTATCATCATTTCATGGATTGGAAATGGCGTCTGACTATTAACTGGACAGACAATGAGAAAGAGCAGTTAACTAGATGGTTAACTGAAAAAGGGATAGAAAAAGCTAATAAGAAACATTAAAACAACTTCTATATGGTAGAATTATCTTATACGTACGATAGCATTAGTAAATTTTATGAAGACGCTCTTCATCCTACACCTGAGGGTAATATAGAAGATACTTTGCGTCACTTACAAACTGAAGAAATAAGCTTTAGAGGTAACGATATTGCAACTATTAAAAGGAGTCAATACAGTTACACTAAAGGTCTAGCTGAAATGAAGAAGCTAGATTTAAATCTTAATTTGGGTGGCTCAAAGAGATCTTATAAATGGGATGAAACTGATGGTGATGATATTAGCTATGATCGACTTATAGACGGTTTTCCAGCTATGAAAAAGCGAATTAAAAGTCATGGAATAGGAAGTGGACGTTTAGTAAACATATATGTAATAATATCCGAAAATTGCGGTATCGGTTCACAAGAGATGCTCGTTAAAGCTTATACTGCAATGCAGATTGTAGACTTACTCGAGAATCTAGGATATCGTGTAGCAATATATTCTTGTGATTGTACTCTTGATTCAAGTGGTATGTATAAAGGAGAGCAAGGTGTTAAATACACGGTACAAGTATGTTTAAAACGACATGAAGATTCTTTGAATCAAGGATTAATACTTAATGGAATAAGTCCTTGGTTTTTTCGCTATTATTTATTTGCTCATCAAAAGGGTAGATATAAAAATGGTTGGGGAATGGGAAGAGCTGTAGAAATGGAGCTCGAACAGACCAGAGAGAATATTGTCATTAATCATGGAGAGTGTCTAAATAAAAGATCTGCCGATAGCAAAATAAAGCAGATAATAAAATTATTCGGAATAGATTGATACGTTATGCAATAAATAGCAGCTATGCCTAAATCCCGCATAGTGGTGTACAAAGATAGGTGTGAGTCCTATGATACGAAGTTTATTTCGACGTCTTTTTAGGAAGTATAGCTTTTATCACTAGATAAAAGATTTTACTGTCCTATAAAATGGTAGCAGTACTGAATAGGGAATAGATGACTTCTGTTTAACAGATATAGGGCTATTGATTTCTTGTATTGATTACTACTATTTTCGTGCGAACACAAAGATGTAAAGTAATTTTCCAGAGATTATTCATATATTGTCTAATATTTTTTTAAACTTTACGCCAATGTAAAATAACATATAATAACAGATTTTATCCTATAGTAGTGAGAGCTATAGGATATACGGGAGATGCGTTAACTGTAATAGGTAGTACAGGTCGCCGAATGGGGATAGCGTGTGGTATGGTTCGAATCCATCCTCTCCCACACTAACGCGTACAGGATATGTATGATAAAAGAAGGGTAAAGAAACCCACAGAATGTATTACTTTAGATTATATATTATCTAAGGTAACCGAATACGACATATATGCTCATTACTTAGGGCAATTCAAAGTAGGAGCTATCTATAATAGTCCATTTCGTAAGGATAAAAACCCTTCTTTTGGAGTTTATTATAGTAAGCGAACAAAGCAGCTATTATTTAAAGATCACGGTACAGGAGAATGTGGAAATGTAATTAAGTTTGTATCCTTATTCACAGGAATAGCAAACTATAATGATATTCTTAAGGATATTATTAAACAATTGCATATTACTCCTGATACTACTTTAGATAATAGTAAGCAGTATATTCCATCTACAGATACTGTTATTGGAGTAGTACGCCAGGACTTTACTTCAACTGATATAAATTACTGGCAACAATTTAATATATCTAAGGAAACATTAAAGAAATTTAATGTTAACAGTATTAAATACTATTTATGCAATGGTATTGTAAAAGGTATTTATAAACCTGAAAATCCTATGTATGCTTATAAAGTATACAATAACTTTAAAATTTATAGACCATTAGCAGATAAATATACAAAGTGGCGTAACAACTTAACTGAATATGATATTCAAGGTTATGCTCAATTACCTAAAAAAGGAGATGTATTATTTATAACTAAGAGTATGAAAGATGTAATGTGCCTTTATGAGATGGGAATACCTGCAATATCTCCTTCATCTGAAAGTACTTTTATTCCTAATGATATATTAGAGGATCTTAAGAAGCGTTTTAAGCGCATTATAATCCTGTTTGATAGAGACCCAGCAGGAGTAAGATATAGTCGTAAAATAAGCCTTAAAATGGGCTTAGAAGCAATGTTTGTACATAAAAAGTATAATGCAAAAGATATATCTGATGCAATAAAAACAAACAGTTTCGAAGAAATAAAAGAATGGTTATATGGCGAAATTAAAAAGCAAGAAAACCAAGAAATAGGGAAAAGTAAAGAATGCACAGCCTAATATCTATGATGGAATTAGATTTAGGAGCAAACTTGAAACCTATACATACAAAAAACTTAAAGAAGCTAAAATTCCAGCTGAATATGAGTCAACTCACTTTGAGTTAATACCTAAGTTCGAATATAATGGAGAGAAAGTAAGAGCTATGACTTACTTACCTGATTTTATAGGTAAAGACTTTATAATTGAATGTAAAGGACTCATTGGAGATTCATTCCCTTTACGTTGGAAAATCTTTAAGTATACTCTAATGAAGAGTAATTCTAACTATAAACTATATTTAGTTAGAAACCAAAAACAAGTCGATGCTATGATCGATGAATTAAAAATTAAAAATTAACAGATTATGTCAGAATTTATAAAAGTTGGAGAACGAATTGTCAATAAACCTACAGGTCTTGATTATGACTTGATAAATGGTAAAGTATATAATTTGAAATGGGACCGTTACAACGGAATGTCCTATTTTGAAGAAGATGGTTCACTTAGTCTCCCAGCCAAAGTATATACAACAAAGAATGATGATGTTTTCATCAAACGTGTAAATACGTATTTCCAGAAAACAAGTAAACTGTCTACTGGAGTAATGCTTAGTGGCATTAAAGGTACTGGCAAAACCGTTATGGCTAAAGTTATAGCCAAAAATTCTAATCTGCCTATTATTGTAGTAGATGAGGATTATCCTACAGGTCGTATTAACGATTTCTTCCGTAAGTTCGAAACCCCTGTTACAATTATCTTTGATGAGGTAGATAAACACTGGGATACAGAAAATTTGTTAGGATGGCTTGATGGTGTACAGACTAATGCTAAGAAATTAGTTCTGTTTACTTGTAATAACGAAGATAGAGTAAATGACTATCTGAAAGATCGTTGTTCACGTGTACGTTATATTAGACACTTTGAAGCAAACGATAATGCTCGATTCTTACGTGAAATCTTACGAGACAAAGGTATTGCAGAAGATAAGATTGAAGATACTTATACATTTATTGTAAATAACTTTGGTCTATTATCTATTGATAATATCTTATCATTTATCGATGAAAAACTCTTATTCCCTGAACTTTCTAATGAAGAGATATTTAACGATATGAATATTTCCTCTAAGAAAGGTAAAAAGAATATAATCGAAGAAACACCAGATGAAGAAGATGAAGATGATGATGATTGGTTGTATGATGATGACGAAGAATACGAGGAGGATGAAAGTCCACACAAGATAATTATGTGCTCTTGTAACTAAAAAAATAAGGCTAGTAGAAATACTAGCCTTTTCTAATATTATGAAAGTATGTGGTTTAAGTGATTTACATGGTAATTTTATTGATATACCAGAGTGTGATGTACTATGTATCTGCGGAGATATAGTAGGATTAGTTGAACAACGTTCAATTGAACAGTCTAGACATTGGTGGTATAATAGATTTACTAGTTGGGTTAATAGATTACCTTGTAAAAAGGTAATTATTACTCCTGGAAATCATGATTTTTTCCTTGAAGATGCTTATAAAAAAGGTTATCTTGAAGAATTACGTAAAGATTTAAGCGCTAGAACTAATGGTAAGTTAGAAATTCTTATAAATAGTGAATATACTTACGAAGGAATAAAGTTCTATGGCTGCCCTTTTATACGTCCTATAAAGTTCCAAAATGGAAGATGGGCGTTTGAGGATGATTATAATGAGGAAAGTAATACTTGTTGTTATGATAATATTCCAAAAGATACAGATGTACTTCTTACTCATGATAATCCCTATTATAATGGTATATTAAACTATCTTATACCTAAAAATATAAAATATCATCTATACGGTCATTGGCATGAAGGAACTTCTTTTATTGAAAATAATAAATATAGACATAATTGTTCTATATTGAATGATATGTATAACATAAAAGATAATTTTAAGCCTATAGTTATTGATGTTAATAAGGACATTGTTCCTATAAAAGAGGATGAGATTCCTCTACCAGTAACTGGAGATATTATAGATGATGAGCAAAATTTAACAGATGAAGATTATGAACTTGATACAGAAAGCAATTAAGAAAGCAAAAGATTTTATTGACGAAAAAGTCATGTCTCGTAAATTCGATCTTTATATAAAAATAAAAAAGATAGAAATGGAACAGGATATAATAGAAGCAGAAGAGAATATTGAAAATGCCTTAAAACAAGGATGTTTTGAGAATGCTTTCATAAATTTTCGTACAATGAATAGAATCAAAGAAGGTTTTGAGTATTTAGACAAATTTGAAAAATACGTAAAAGAAGATCGTAAAGAATGATGAATATAGAAATTCCATATTATGAGGATAATACTAGAATTTCAAATTCAGCAATAGGTTGGTTTCTTAAAAAAGGTCCAAGATATCTTCGTGATATGTTAGATGGAAAAGAAGAAGGTATGAGTGCTAAGTTTCTTGAAAAAGGTACTATGATACATGAATACATTCTTCAACCTGAGGAATTTTGGAAAGACTATGAGATATTAGACTTTGAAGTTCCAAAGGTAAAACAACAAAGAGATTTATGTGAATATTATAGTTCACATAAATTAGCAGATCCTTTAGCAGATGATGATAAATTATTATTAGAAGCATATAATAATTCTTACAATAATACAAAATCTGCAGAAATTAGGAAAAACGAAGCTAAGAAGATTGTAGAAACTTACAGTGACTACATTAACTATCTTCAAATAAGTACTACAAAGAAAGTAATTTCTTTTGCAGACTTAAATATGCTTAAACAAATTAAGCAAAATCTCCAAGAACATGTAGCAGCTAATAAACTGTTATTTAATGTTCCGACTACATATACCTGTCATAATGAATTTCATATTAACTGGCAATATAAGAACATAGACTGTAAGTCTTTATTAGATAGAGTTATGTTTGATCACGTTAATAAGAAAATTATTTTGATAGACCTCAAAACAACAAGTGATATTTATAACTTCAAACATTCCGTAGAGGAGTTTGATTATTATAGGCAAATAGCTTTTTACCTTTGTGCTATTACCTGGTATATGCTTAATGAGTTAAATCTCAATGTAGATGATTATGACTTAGAAGCATATATTATTGCTATACAAACAAATGGTAAGTATGAAGTTAGAGTATTTAATATGTTTAACGAAGAGGAGTTACTCAAGCGTAAAGACATAATATCAGAAGCTTTAACAGAAATATCATATCATATCAGTTCTAACAATTGGGAACATACTCGTAAATATTATGAGAATGATGGAATTGAAGAACTTACAGGCTAAGACAGTAGAAGACTTGGATATTGAGATGACAATAAATAGTTGTGTCATTACTAATCCGGCTGATGAAGTTGATGAGAATAAAGTTGAAGAAGTAGATAATTCTACAATTGAAGATAAAGTCGAAGTAACTGATGAAGCAGCATGATAGATTTTAGTAAATACAATAAAGGGCTACGATTATACGCAGCCCTTTTTGAACTAAATCCTCATGTATTTAATACTGATACTTTTATAGATATGCTAATACTTAATAACAATAGTATTGGATTAGTCTATAATAGATTATATGATCAGTATATTATCTCTGAGATTACTCAGAATAGATTCTATTATAATAAACGGTTGGTATTTTATAATGGAACAAAACAATATGCCTATGTACTTACTCTTTTTGATAAGGAATACATAGACATTTATAAAGATATTTATACAAACGGATCTTTACTCTTAAGTAAGCAATTTTTAATTAAAGTTTGTATTATTTGGAAAGATTTTTTAAGTGATTCTTTTTTTGATTGTTTAAAATGTGAAGCATGTGAACAGTGCCAACAAAAAAGCCAGGTGTAATAGCCTGGCTTTATTTTTAATTACCTGCGATTTGTTTATCGTAGTATCTTCGTTTACTTGGAATATCATTAAGTTCTATAACATTCTTAAATGGAGTAGACTACCAGAAAGCTTTTTCTAGTTGAGTATCTCCTTTGTATGCTCCTCTAGATATTACTTTATTTTTATCTTTTTTATCTGTAAATAATCCATAGAATTGTTCTATAGGATAAGATACAATTGCACCAAAGTTATCTATTAAGCTATATAATGGTGTAGGAGTTTTAATAGTACTATATACATCTGTAAGCTTATATGGAGCTCCTGATTCAAAAGAGGTTCTTGCCATTACATAAGCAAATAAGTTTAATAATTTATTACGCTTATCATCATCTGCGGCTTGTCCTGTAATATAGGCTATAAATGGCCACATAGCAAGAATAAGAGATAATTCTACTTTAAGTTTTTTAAGATTAGTTCTTGTTAACTCATCTTGTATTCCTTTATTTAATACAAGTTGGTTAAAAGAAGTAGTAAGAATATCTATACCTTTTTTGTCTTTATATATTTCAGAGAATACTCTTAATGGAGTTCTTAATAGTCCTTCTACATATCTCTAAGAAGTATAGTCCCACTATTTAGACATTGTCCATCTTTCTTGCATAATGATAGGTATATACTATCTATGCATCATACACATAGCACCAAATACATTAGTAGTAAATTGTGCTTTCTATAAAGGTGTAAGCTAACCATCTGCAGATGCGGCTAGATTCTTAGCCGTATTACCTACAGTAAATTTAGCTTTATTAACAGCATATTGGTTTTTAGGGTCTATGGCTTTTAATTCTCCATTAACAAATTTGATAGAAGCTTTAAAGGATTTGTATTTCTTCCAATTATCCTTAGTATCTTCTGTTCTACCATATTTGTTGAAATATTCCTCTTTAGATAGAAACACACCGTTTACATTTTTATAGTTGTACATAACAGAATTTAGAATTTGTCCTTTAATGAAATAATCAGACATAGAATAAATTCCAAATGCCCACTCATTCTGTAATACGTTGAGCCATCTATTACGGTTTGTATTTCTTGACAAACTTTCTAATGTAGAACCTACTTCAAAATAATCCATAGCTGCCATCTGAGGACTCTTATAATGCTTATTGCCAGCATTAATGCCATACTTAAAGGTATCATATACTAAGTCCTTGAAACCCGCTGCTGCATCAGAAAAATCATAATATCTACCAGTAATTGCATTTACTAAATGTGAATGCAAAGCTGTAAAGAATCCAGTAAAAGCACAAGCAAAATTCAAACCTAAGTTTCGCAGAGTACCATAAATACGTAAGTTATTAAATAACTTAGTAATGTTATACTCTCTTTCTCCAATAGAGAATGTAATAGAGTTAAGCTTAACATCATATACATTCATATCTATGAACTTCTTCGCAAACTAATAAATGTTAGTCTAATCTCCATCTTTAGGTTCTATTTTCTATTTGAAGAATTTCTTAACAGCAGCTGCTACTCCAGTATTAGAACCAGTATACTTTCTTTGACCTAAGAAGGCTTTAATGTTTTCTACTTTAGCTTTAATAGCTGATTTCTATTTAAAGTTCTCAGCCATTTTAAAGTATTGAATAACAGAACCAACCATATCTGCAGAAATAGTAGCAGGATCATCTAAGTCTTTAATAAAGTACTATGGAACCATAGCTAAAGAAGTACCATCAGGTGCGGTTCTAACCTTCTTCTGCATACCCTAATCATCTCCCTTAACAGATACACTATCAAGTAAATAATCTTTAGTAGCAGTAAAAGGATTATAATTATGAGCCTTTAAGAATTTATACCAAGAGCCTGATATCTATGGCAACTTATACTTATTTAAATTATGTAAATTATCTAATTTATTATTAGACTCTTCCATAGTATCTATAATAGCTTGACGTAATTCCTTAAGCTCTTTATTCTGCATCACAGCTTTATAAGCCTTACTGTTATCATATAAAGACATCTTAGGCTGATAGTATTCATCATTAGTTCTATCAAAGTTCTTATTATAGAAAGGAGATTCTTCAGATATTTCAGAGAAATTCATTGAAGGTTGTACAGTTATATATTTATCATCTTTAGGTACAATCTTAGTATAATAGGATTTAGGATGTACTCTACCTTGTGCATCTCTATAAGTATGTCTAAGCTCAAAATCTTGAAGAGTACCAGGCATTTCCTAATCAAGCATAGCTGCTTCTGCATAGTCTCTTCTATATCTATCAGTAGGAACTATTTTAGCTATGTCTTCAAACTTAATACCAGCTTTCTACTTATTTGTTTTCTTAGACTTACGAATAACTCTCATTCGAGCATCTAATCTATTTATTAAGTTCATAACATGATTAGACATAAGATTAGTATTAATCTCGCCAGTCTTATCATCTCTGAAAGCATTAAGTATTTCCCTTTTTTGACGGTTTAATTCCTCATACTTTTCTCCATAGTTAGTTCTATCTACTTTAGATAATAAGTCATAGAATTCTTCAGAATATACTGTACGAGTATTTCTTTCGTACCACTTATTATAGTCTTTATCGCTAAGTTCTTGTTCTTTCTATTTACGTACTGCTTCAAACTTTTCCAGATTAGTCTTCATTTTAAGACCTTTGGCTATCTTATCATTAAGTTCAGTAAGTTCGTCAGCTATTTGTCTTTCAATAGAACCTTCTGGCTTTTCATTACCCATAAGGTCATACTTACTTGCCAATTGTTTCTTTTCTAAGAATAAGACTTGTAACCTATTCCACTCTTCTTCAGTAAACTTCTCATACTGAATTATGCCATCTATATTCTTATACTTACTAGTAAGGTCTCGGATCTTAATCATAATATTTTCACGTGCATTAGACGCTTCATCACTAAGAGCATTAAACATATCATAATACTCTTTAGTATATTTACGCTCACAATGCTTAGAAAGCCATTCATTACGCTTACGATTATACTGAATACGTAATTCTCTATTCTCTGGTAAAGTTAATTCTCCAGGATGTAAACCTAATTCTTTCCTTGTATCCTCTAAGAACTTTTTATAGTCTCTTTGAAATTTACCGTAATTCCTTTCTCTTACTATATAGCCTGTAGTTTTACCTTCATCATCTACTTCAAACAATACTTTTTGATTGTTACCAGCAGCCTTTAATTTCTCTAATAAAGAGTGTGCTTTCACAAAAGTATTATTATTAATAGTATTTTCAGTATTTTGAAGTATATTGAATAATGTCTTGATAGCTTCATCATTAATCTTATCGCCTGCACCAAACCATCGTGTAAGAGAAGAGATATCGTTATTAGTCTCCTTAGTATTCTCAGCTAAGTAATTATATATAGTAGGTGAACCTACCTAGATACCATTGTTAAGCATAATCTCTCTGGCATTCTATACCTACATGCGCTTAACATGATCAGAGCAGGCATCAAGAATAGATTTACATATAGATAAGTCTGACATCAATTTATCATATTCTTTAGTTCCTATAATATCACTATAACTTGATAAGTCTACTAAAGAATTATACACTTCATTTGCATATTTACAGTAGAATCCAAAGTAGTTCTTATTAAGAGAAACCAATCTTTCGTCAGATAAAGCATTAGTACGATTATTATACGCATCTATTACTTCTCTTGCCACTGTTCTAATATCATCCTTAAGTTCGTCAGTAAAGTCCATAATAACTTTTATGTCCTCTATAACTCCATTCTATATATTCTTTATCTGATATTTGATTTGTTCTTTTAATTCAGTTCTCTTAGCTGGATCCTTTTCATCAATAGAATTAAGACGAGATATAAGACCTTGTTCGAGATTCTTTCGTATACTTCTTAATCTATCGTCTAATTCTTTCTTAGTATTAAAGTTATACTTATTTAAATTATCAATAGATACTTCTATAAATCTAGCATTTTCATCTGTACTAGATAAAAACTACTCTTCAAAACTTAGGTTTCTTGTCTATATATCGGCTGACAAATAATCAAAGCTTTTAGCTCTCTCAATTATAGCCTTATCTCTATCTCCATTATATTTCTATAATAGGTCTTGGAATAGCTAAGACTAAGATCCATCAGGATCCTAGTCTATAGCATAACCATTATTTTCAGATATGACATAATAAGCAGCGTCTTCACTATTAAGTACCTTTGCTACTTCATCAAAAGCTGCTTTAACTTCTTTATTCTTTAAATTTAAACACTGCATAATTATTCACATTCTTTTCTACGTTTCTTACCCAATTCCGCTAATGCAGACATATCTTCAAAACTTTCATTCTGTGCTGTATCAGATACAGTTTCTATATCAGGAGCAGATTGGGCTTCAAATACTTCAGTCAATTGACTTACATCTTCTATTTGTTGCATAAAATCTTCTATTGCCTCAATTGCAGTAAAGTCTTCTGTTTCGATAGTACCATATACAAAATCAGTAGCTTCTCGCATCATTTCTGGAGTAATAGTAACATCTTCTGTTGGAACAATTACGTCTTCAACATCAATATTAGATACATTATCCATAACAGGATTTCCATCCTCTGTACCTGCTATTTCCTTTGCATCCTATTCTATTCTTGCTTTAATAGAATTTATTTCTCCAGGGAAGAACTGTTTAGTAAAACCAGAACCAGCTTTAGGATCTTTAATAGCCTTTAATGCTAATGCTTCAATTTCACCTTCAGTCAGTAATGCATTATAATTAAATGAGTTTGCTTCAAATGCAGAAGGTTCTAAGCTATGTTTCTAGAATTCCATAACTCTAAATCCATTATCAATAACACCTAATTTAGGTATTCTTTGATATATATACTTAGTACCTCTTCCTACAGTTTCACCTTCTTCATTAATATAAGAAACTTGACCTACTTTTCTATATAGTTCTGTTACTTTAGAAGTACCAGCTCCATTTACTACTTTAATGAATTCTTTCTTAGAACGCGAAGTAGCAAATAAATCTGTTTTCAAGGTAGTTCTTACTCTTCCTCTTTCAGAAGTACGATGTAATACTTTATCCCCTTTTTCCGCATTTATTTCAAATGGTTGAACTACACTATCATCCTACCACAAGTTACGTGCAATAGTAATATTGATAGAAGGGAAATACAAAGCTTCAGCATTATCATTCTCTTCAGCAATAGAAGCATAAGCAGCTTGATTAGAGGAACTCTTAAATGACTTTAAACCTTCTTTAATAACGTTTACATAACCATTTTCTTCTTTCCACTTATTAGGAACAAGATTAAAAAAGTTATTACTACCTCTTTCATCATAAGAAGTTAAGTATGCATACTTAGCTAAGTCATTAGCAAATTCTCTAACTATAGGATCATCAGACTCAAGTAATTCAGCAAAAGCAGATACTAATTGATTCTCAGTTTCATAGTCATTACTTAATGAAGAATCAGATAATACAATACGGTCTATTAACTATACTGTACCATCAGCTTGATATTCCTGTAAATAATTAAGTAACTGATTACGTATGTAACCATCTTGACCAATTAACGACGGGAATCTATCTTTGTTCTCCATTATGTACTACTTGATGCCAGTTAACCTTTTACACATACTATCTTCGCCATATAGCATCCCTACTAATTCTTCATCAGTAGCATGTAATGCGGGTAAGTCTCTAGACAGTCTTGCTCTAATAATAGAGTCGATATAGGAAGAGAATCTGTTTACGAATTTCTTATCTCCTATATGCTTATAAGCTATTGCCTCTTGTCCATTATTATATACAATATCCTTTCTTTGACCAAATATACCCATTGCTGATGTGAAGATATTCTGGAATACCTAAGTTGCAGGGAATGCCTAAGAACGCAATAATTTACGGGGTAACGAAGTACCATGATGTAACTTAGTACTTAAGAATGTTTTACCAAAGTAAGTACGTAGAGCTTCTTGAGGATTCTTTTCATCAAATTCCTATCCTTCAATAACGAAGTATTCTGCATTATCATATATGAACGTCTCATATGAATTTCTGAAGTTCATCTACTGAGCAAGAGTATTGCCAAATTTCTTAGTATCAATCTAAGAACGATGTACCAATTCACTTAATCTCTTAGCATCATTATTAAGCTCATTATAAGCTTTAAGAACGATTAACTAAGTATAAGGATCTTTAGTGGTTAGACCGTTGATAAGACTACTATCATTGAACACAGTACTTCTATCGTGTACAAATTTAGTTTTGTCGTATATTAAATCTATACCTACTTCATCTGCTATACTATTATACTTCTTAATATGATCATACTTAGTAGGGTCATTATTATCTAAAGAATCTATATATGACTTGTATTGTTTAAAGTACTTGTCATATAAAGTAGCAACTACCTGATTTTCAGTCTAAGTAGTAACACCATATACACCCTTATTAGCAATCATAGAATCAGCAAATTCTTTCAATATAGGCTGTGCTAAGAAATAGAACGTAGTCTTACCCATACCACCACGTAACAGTAAGTTAGTCATGTTATAAGTAACTTGATTTACATTCAGAGCCATGATGTACGGATCTTTAGCAACGTCTACATGTGCATTAATCATTGCTGATAACCAGTCTAGTATTCTAAAACCATCTCTACCTCTGATAGCATCTATAGTTCCTAAACCATAAGGATTACCTTTAGTATATATCATCTATAGATGTACTAATTGAGTTAAACAGTGATTAGTAGAATTAAGTGCAAACGGAGCGATACCTGCTTTACCACCTGTATATTCCTCTTTACGAGCAAGTTGAAATGAAGGCAATAGTTCATACATTGGCAAAGCTTCCTCTTTAACAGAAGGCTGTATAAGAGGTAGAATATCTTTCTAAAGTAACTTAGTAAGAGTATCAATAGAAGCTCTAGTTTCTGCCATATTCTTGCTATCTGATACTACTAACTGATAACTCTATATAATCATATTCTACAACGCCTTAGTACTCTGCTTGTCCTCTGGTAGTACGTTTCCTTCTTCATCTGTCTCATACTGCATTATATTACCATTCTCGTCATAATTAAGAGTAGCTAAATACAATTTATCAACGTCGAAGTCAGAACCGGTCATAGCAGTAAATTCATCAGGAACTATGATGGTATCACCTATTCTATCTGGTAACACATCTACTACTTTAAAGCTAAACGTTGAAGAAAGACCCTGAGTAGGAATACGATAACCAACACCCATAGGAGTAGCATCCTTACCTATTATACCTTTCTCAAGTAACCATCTTCTCATTTGGCCATAACTACCTTGATACTCTTTTGGTACAATGTGTCTAAAGAAGTTAGTACTAAGCATGACATCCATACTACCGTCTTTATTCAAGAAACGTAATTTCTTACCATCGTTAAATGCAGTACCTATTGCAGATTGTTTACGAGCACCAGTAGCTTTGAAACCAAATGAAGACATCTGAATAGCTGAGCCACCTGGAGTATTTAAATCTACTACTTGTTTATTAATGTAGGATATTATTCTACTTTCAACCCAATTTCTTGAACTTGTAGCAGCAAGAGGAATACGGAATTCACCGTTTTCATCTAACTTAAATCCATCAATGACTTCATCAGACATACCTGAGGAAACTGCCTGACTTATTAAGTAATCTGATAAAGCCTTATTATTAATAGTACCATCTTTAAGGAATCGTTTTAATACGTCATTGGCTCCTCTTACAGATAATCTATTAATAGCACTCATTACTCTTTCTTTGATTTGAGCACCTGTAACAGACTGTCCTTTATTATTACCATAAGTACGATTATCTATAAGGTTACCAAGGCATATCTTAACTGCCTAAGTACCAAATGAACGATCCAAATGTTCATGAGGACTAGTATTAAGCTGCAATCTTAAGTTACTGATATCCTACTTAAATACTGGTAGATTACCCTCTTGGTGATACTTATCATAAGACGGTTTGCCAAGATCTTCTATATTGAAAGTATTATTCATACTATCCAAATATGTTTGATACTTTTGTCTACCACCTACTTTAACAGCAGATTCAAAAGTAAGCATATCGATAGTTCCCAGTTCCTCATTGTTCATACGCTCATAGAGAAGTCTATTATCACCTTTAGCTAACACTTTAAACATAGGGAACATTGCCATCTTATCAAATACTGGTATATTCAAATTAAGCTGACTATCTCGATGATCACCAAAGTAAACCATCTTCAAAGGATTGATAAGAGCTGAAGTAGTTTTAGCATACTTAACAGGATCATTAAGCCAACTTTCGTCTTCTCCTTCCATTATTCTGTATGCTTCTTCTATTTCATCAGACCAGTTACCAAGTGCTTTCATAATACGCCTGTATAAAGCAGGACGTACATATACAGCAGCATCAGATTGATTAATAGCTCCGTCACTATAAGGATTAGCGCTATTCTTAGAATAACTATCTACAAACTTCTATTGCTCTTTATCCAAAGAATCATAGAACTTCTATTCCTTTTCTTCAGTATTAAGAGCTTCTATCAACATATCATCTGTATAAGCAGGATATCTTTGACTAAGCAAATCTCTTAATATAGAGTTACGGAATATCTTATACAATTCTCCATAGTATTCAGAACCAATTTCATTATCCTTCAAATGCAATACACTAATAGAAGTGTCATTTTCTGCAGGATTGTCCCATATAGTTCTAAGATTAGTACCAGTAGAAAGTACAGCAGATAGACGTTTGATCTTGTCTACATCTCGACCAGATATAACATCGTAGCTTGCTATTACTTCTCCACTATCGTCTCTTACTTCCTTATTAAACTTCTTCCATTTATAGTAAGCAGGGTCACCTGTAAAGCATTTCTCTACCTCTATAATAGATAAAGCACTATTAGCTACATGAGAACCAATAATAGAGTACAGTATATCTTCATTAAGTAATGAACCTTCTTCCGTAGTATACATACCATTATTAGCTGCTTTTTTATAGTAAGAGTATATATTATAAGGAATAAGTTTATTTACAAACCTACCATTTTTGAAGCCCAATATACCTCTATTTACAAGTTTGTTCATCTCTCTTGTAGTAGCTCCTACAAGTAGATTATTCATAGCTTGATAAATATTAGCACTTTTAGTCAGTTCTTCACTACTATTAACTCTTTCAAAACCGAGCAATAATACTTTAAGATCTTTAAGATACTACATTACTTCTTCATTAGAACCATTTTTTTCGAGGTTAGCTAAATCCTAGTTAATGTTAATGATTTTGTCACCAACTCTAAGACTACTAAAGTATCTAAATCTACCACCATTACCACTAGCGTCCATCTTACCATTCTTAATCTTACCGTGGTAATTATCAACTCTCAGAGTAGGATTCTTCTCTACAAATGGCTTATGAACATAGTAATCGAATACTGCATCAAATTCATCTAACCAGTAATTAATAAAGATATCGAGAGTTCTTTTACTAAATCGTCTATCATCAGTAATGATTAAAGACACATCATCGGGTATCTCTTCACCTAATACAGCATAGTAATTAGCTGTACCTTCATCAAAGTACTTAGAGGTTATAGTATCTCTTACTAATTGTAAACCAGATATACTGTACCAAGTCTTTTTATCAGACATAGTAGGTAGTATCATCTGATTGTTGAAGGTAAGAGTTAATTTAGCTATATAGTCTTCAATAGGTGTAATGCCAAAGTAATCACGACTTGATTCTCCTATATTAAGTGCTAAGAAGTTATGCAACTTAAAGTTAGTATCTTTAGCATTTGCAATCAAACTTCTTCTACTATAAGGAGTATCTAATATCTATTGTCTTTTACCATGAGCATCTTTATTGATATTACGTACCTAATCTGAAAAATAATTATTTTCGCTAATAGGATATACTAAAGCACCATCTGCTCCTACTACACTGAATTCTTGTGGAGAAGGATGTACCTTACCATATGCTACAGCCATTTTATTAATCTGAGCATCCTTAGAGCTATAATTGAATATACGGTCAATAGTTCTTGCTGTACCTTGCCCAGAACGCTTTTTAATATAAGATTTACCTGATAAGCCAAGAGCTACGATATCACCTAATACACCGTTATTAAAGCTCTATCTTTCCTTAGAAGACCAGAATGAAATAAACTTGTTTAATTGTTCATTATCTGTAATATTAGAATCTGGCATCTAAGACAATAAATAATTAAGAGCTAATTCATCAAATGGTATTTGAATAGCATTACATATTTGTATGAAATTATCTTTCATTTCCTGTAGTACTAATTCACTATCAGGCATATTTTTCTTTAACTTCTTAGCTTTAGTAGCCAATATATTAAGTCTGGTTCTTCGTGAATTGACATACTTAACAGCGTTAGGATCGAGATATCTCTATCCGTTATCATCCACTTTTACATTAGCGGATGCAAAAAATGCCTTAGACCATCTTGATGGTAAACGTCTAATCTTTCTAAGATTATCACTGTCTAACACTTCCCAAATAGATCTCTTAAGAGCAGCAGCTGTTTCAAAATCCCTCTATTCATCTGACATATCATATGTAATATTAGGAGTATCCGATTTAGCCTCAATCGTATTCATCTGAATTTTAGCTGACTTAATTGTAGTCTCTAGCTGAGTTTTAGTATTATCGTCAATAGGATTCTCTTCAGATGTAAACATTTCATTCAATGCATAGAATGTGGGATCTGTTTCAGCTAATCTAGCTGTAGTATCAATAATATCTTGATAAGAATCAATATCCCACAAATTCTCCATTATCTTATTCCATACAATATTGAATGATTCAGTAGTAGGAATACTAAATATTTCATCTAATACTGGAGCTATTTCTCTAGTAACTACTCCAGTCTGTTCATCTCTAATAAATGTATATTCATACTTAGGTACAGAATAGAAGAACAGTTTAGCTCTGAATGCAATATTATCTTTCTTAGATATATCTCCTTGATTTTTATCCCAAGTGTTATCAGGATTATCACCAGTTTCAGTATCTAATCTATTATCTTCTTCAGTCTGTTGCTTATCTACTTCTTTAATACCTAATTGATTAAGTCTACTCAATATATTCTTCTTAAATATATCTTTATTACTTACGACATCCTCTACTAACGGTATGTATTCCTCAGCAATCCAACCTGCATCTATTCTATCCTGAATAGTATCGAACATACCGTCTATATCTAATGCATGAACATCATCGATAGTTCTAATATTATACATTGAAAGAGCTGTAGAAGTCAATGAATTAGCTACACTATAAAAGGTCTGAGAGTCAAATATGTTAGGCATATTATTAATCTGCTCTGCAGTAAGACCAGGTATATAATATGTTACTCCATATGGATGTTTTCTATAGAATTCTTCAGCTATAGTATCAGCTACTTTATAATCTTTAAACTATCCTTGTTTAATAGCTTTAAATAACTGTCTAGGGAAGTTAAGTTTACCAAATAAAGCTCTAATATAGTCTCTTACATTCTTAAAAAATTTGACGATTTTATATCGCAGAGAAGGATTCTTTTCATTAATCATATAACTTCTAAATTCCTCTGCGAGAGCTTCTTCAACCTACTGTTCAGTATAATCTCTAGCTTCACTATGAGTGTTGACATACTCTTGATATACAGCTCTACGTTGAGCTTCATTCAGTAACAGTAAACTAACATAGTGAAATGCTTCATGATATTCTACACCTTCTCCAGATTGTAAAGATAAACCTATTTGTGGCATTATTTCTTGAGTAATAGCATTGACTACCATTCTCATAATACCATATGCCTTTTCATTAGAACCAGTAGCAAACATAGCATTAGTCACTATAATATTCTCTGGATCCAATCCAAGTGTATCTACTAACCATTTTCTAGCAGATTCAGCATTAAGTGTATTAGTACCTCTTACTGTAGAGAATACTCCTGCTACTTTATCTTTAGGAGTCTATAATACAATCTTCTTACCTTGTCTATTAGTAATAATACCCCAAGTATGACCAGGAAGCAATTTCTAATTAGAAGGAATAGTAAGACCATATTTATCAAGATTCTCTTGTGTAGCAGGTTCAGCTATCACCGGTTGTTTAGGAGTACCTTGTTTCTTTTCAGGAGTAGCCTTAACTGGAGATTGAGTAGCTATAGTCTGTCCATTAGAAGCAACAGAAGATCTTGTAGCAGTAGAAGCCTTTTTCTATGATTCTACTACTTTCACATCATCCGCATATACAAAAGGAGCTTTAAAAGCATGATCACCTAAGTCAGTCTTTATCTTGCCATGATTGATAAACCAAGCAGCCATAAGAATAGGCTCATTAACTTTTACAAGTTTACCATTCTATTTACTATAACCTAATTCTCTAAGAGAGAAAGTAATGGCATCATTACCGAAACGTATTTGAGTATCATCATTAGATGCTAATTCAGGATGATTAGTTATTACTCTAATCATACCATTTACTACCTACTCAGGAATACGGGACATTAATAAATCTTTATCTGTATTCCAGTGTATATTCTGTGATATCTCATATACGATTCTTTTCTTCTATGAGTCAGTAATACCGTCAAGTTTAGTATAACGAGTAGTATAACCCATTCTAGGATTAGTATAATTTCTTAATGCTCCATTTACAAAGAATCTTTTACCAAGAGCATTTTCATATACATTTAACTACTTTCTTACCAAGAAGTTAAGAGAAACCTTTTCTTTATCTGTTAAACCAGATACAATAGTCTTATCCCCATTATTAGCAAGAATACCAAGTAAGAATTCATCTATTTCATTATGGAAGAATCCATTAACCATAAGTTCGTAAATGAACTCTGCGGTACTCATAGGAATAGGCTTACCGTTTTCATCTCTATTGATAGTACCATCTACATTCTTACTTAACTATATTTCACTATAATTATTTACATTGGGTATTCGATGTAATTCTTCTGCTAACATTATAGGCAAAGTACTATTCTATGACGGAGTATTTTCTACTTTAGGAACATAATACAATTTACCAGCATATCCAGTACCTTGAACAGAAGTATCGTCAGTCTAATCTAGTTTTACAATACTAAAGGGATTTAAACCAAATGGCCCAGTACCGTATCCTATTTCTACATCTCCAGTAACAATAGCTTCTGTTAATTTGTGACCATCACTAGGTATCTAAAAGTCGTCAACTTCATTCAAATGTCTATAAACAGGATTACCGTTTTCATCTACTATGTTATTAAGAGTACCATTGCTGATACGCATATTAGTAGGTTTAACGTGTTTTGCTGCCTCTAGAGGCAATCTACCATCTATAAAATAGTTCGGTGCGTATTGTTTGATGATCTTAGTTCTAAGGGCAAGCAAATGGCTAATCTGAGCATCTACATCTTCAGGAGTCATACCAAGATTAAGTAGGTCATCTCTCAGACTTTGAGTAATAGCTCTTAAAGAAGTATTATATACTATACCATCTTTTTCTATAATCAGATGTATAGCTAAGTTCTTCAATGCGGTATCTCCACCACTCATATCATGTGTACTTGAGGTTACCACATAATATGCGTCATCTACCGTACTAAGCCATCCTGGAGTAGCCAGGTTAACTGCTAATACAGAGCCAGGTCTACGTTCAGCTACTTTGCCATCCTTTGTAATGAATGTAACAGGTTTGCCTGCTACTGTAATAGGCATTACTTCATCAGTAGTAGGTAAGTAGAAGAAAGTATTAGCTATGTAAGCTCTCTTTTGTTTACTCTTAGTAATAATAGGATTACGTTCGTCCATATCTGCTGTATCATTAGCATACGTAGCAGGACCAGTAAATCCATCATCATACATTTCGTCAAATACATTTTGTACTTGAAGCATTTCTTCTCCTATAGTAATAGAGTTATCCGGATTCTATTGCATAGTAGGATCCCATTTTACTTCATCTGTAGCAGGGTCAATGTATACCTCAGATGCTTTACCTTCTTCAAGAGTAGGAGGAGCTACTTTATCTTTCGATGCTTCCTATATTGGAGCAGGAGTAGGTTCAATACTAGGAGAAGGTTCTGGTGTTTGTACTTCAGGTACTTTTGGTTTCTTTTCCTCTATAGTAGAAGGAACGTCTTTGTCTTCTTTTTCTTCTTCAAATGAAGACTGAGAATCATCGTTTGCTGCTTCTTCAGCAGAATCATTAATAGGATTTTCTGGAGTTACTTCTTCTACAGCATTAGTGGCTATCTCTATATCTAATTTAGAATTATCGTCATTATCCTAATTGTTATTAACAGCTTCCTCCTATACCTTAGTACGCTCTGTATCATCAACATAAGTATCGTCTAATTCATACTCTCTAGCTTCTTCTTCATCGAGTAATTCTTGAGGTAATGTCTCTAATTCAGGATTTGCTTCCTATTCTAACTTATTTACAAGAGTTTCAATCTAAGAAATAGTTTTACTATCCTCATCTTCTTTTTCTTTCATCTCATCCTGAGGTACAATAGGAGGAGTATTTTCTTCCATTGTATCCATAGGAGATTCAGTTTTCTCAGCTGGAGAAGGTTGTTCTAAAGTAGCAGGTTCCTCAGTAGTTATAGTTTGAGTATCTTCATCAACTACAGGTTCCTCTGCAGGAGTACCCTACTCTTCTTCTTTTTCCTGTCTTACTACCTATTCTTTGCTATCTCTACGTATTAAATCTCTCTGAATAACAGATACAGCTCTACGCTTATAAAGTGATTGCTTATCTGCTAAGTTCTCACTTTCATCCCATTCTTTGTTTACTTTGTCATTATAGTCTTTGATTACCTACTGTTCAGATCTGGGCTGTCTTCCATTAGCTTCATCTTCATTAGCTGCATTAGTAAGTATAGATTGTCTTTGAGCATCTGTTATATTATCCCAAGTAGGTCTATAAAGTCTTGTATCACCAGTATATGAACCGACGATATATGCAGCATTGTGTTGAATAAGATCCTGTGTAGCTCCGTCATTAATGAACTTCTCAGTAAGGACTTGTTCTAATTCCTCTTGATAGGGGAGAGCTATAGCGTTTAATGCTTCTTGTTGCTCCGCTGTTCTTTTATTCTATTTCTTTAGGTTCTTAATATACTTCTGAATTCCGGATATACCATCTATGTTGACGTCTAAGTTTAAGTCCTACTTTAGACGTTTTAAATCTTGCTTTCTATTAGATAGCTCCGTATCAATAGTATTAAGAACTTTAAAATAAGTATTATTTATAAGATTATTAATAGCACTCTCTCTATATTGAACAAAGTCTATTGCTTCATCTCCTTCTAATTCGTCTACATATTGATTATACATTAGTCTAAACATACTATCTAACGTATTATCATTACGTATTTTAGATTCAAGTTCTTCAATAGCTTTAGTAGAATTTTCAGAAGCTTGTGTCTGATCATTCAATCTATCACGTAAATTAATGGCATTCTTGATAATCTGATTATATTGTGTATCACCAAAAGTAGCATTAATTTGATTAGCTATATCATTAAGTTCTTTATTAGAGACATAAGTAGATACAGTATTAGCTAAAGCTATGTCTTCATCAATCATTTCATCAGTTACACCTTCTGGCTTATATTGTTTCAATGATTGTAAAGAGTTACGTATTCTACCAAAGTTATTACCATTCTACTTAGAAGCGGAGATAAACTGATCTATTTTGTTATCTCTTTCAGCATCAGCATAATGATCAGCAGTAAGACCTCTAAGTTTATTGTCTGTTAATACCTGCTTAGTGCCTTCATATACATCCCTAGCTCCATATACTCCTGTCATAAACAAACCAGTAAATCCACCAATCTTCATTTCATTGATAAGATCCTTATCTGTATTAAGAGTATTATCTGGATGTATTCCATAGTAAGCTAAGTTGGCTTCTAATCCTAGATTAGCCATATTGGCTGCACCACTTAACAAAGAATATCCTTCAGCATTATCATAATCTCCTTTTTGATATCTACTAGATACTAAATTCTGAACACCTTCTTCAGTACGTTCAGTAAAATAACTTAATCCTAAAGCTTTACCTAATTTAGTAATAGTACTTAAAGCATCCTTAGTAGCTACTTTACCCATAGGGTTCTTAGATATCTTATCAGCTACTCTGGTAAGGGTATTATCAAGTATGGAATTACCTGCCTCAGCTAATCCTCTATTAGATACTGACTAAGCCATTTCAGCAGAAGTAGCCATGTTAGGAGTCTTACCCAGTAATCTACGCATACCATATGCTCTAGACAGCCATTGGCCACCATATGAGAATAAAGTAGATTCTACATAATCAGGAATAGATAAGGCTGAGTTAGTCTGTTTTAATACTTCTAAACCCTTTTTAGATTCGTCAAGTATTTCGTTATATCTTGGATCGTCAGTCTTTAACTGTTGTGCTACGGATGCTTGAAATATTTCATAATCATCCATATCATCTACAGGATAGCCTAATGAAGCCAATCTAGACTTCGTCTGATTAGTAATATTAGAAATATTAATACCTAATTCATTAGCACCATTAAGTACTCTTTCTTGATATGCAGAGAATGCTTCTGAAGATGTTTCACTATCGCGCATATAAGAAGCTATGGCATAGTTAACTCCAGCTTCAGTCATAGCATATAACAAAGGTAAAGTACCACCAGAGCTTGCAGAGAGAGCTCCTTTAGCTACTCCATTCAATATAGCACTGGCTCCCATTTGACCAATCATAGCTCCAAATTCTGAGTAACTACTACCTAAATGAGGCAATGCGTAATACCAACTCATAGGATCGTCGATACTAATTTCGTTTCTCTCGAATTTAGCTTTGAATTCTGGGTCTATCTTAGTAGGATCGAATAATAGATTACCTTTCTTGATAGTGTTAATCTTAGCTTGAATATCTTCTTCTTTAGATTTCTTTCTGGCATTAGCTACCTGTAAAGCTTCATCTAACTAACTTACTTGTGTAGAAAGAGAATTCATATCATTCTTATTTCTACTATCCCACATAAACTACATTTGTTCAGGACTGAGTTTACCTATATTACCAAATATAGTATTAACTCCCTCAGCAGACAACATGTGTTTAAAGTTATTATTGGGATTTAAGTCAGCAGAGTAATTTGCATTAAGGTAGTCATAAGTTAAATATTTTAAATAATCTTTAACACTACCAAACTTCTCACGATTCTTAAATAGTTCTTGAGGTCTTGTTTCATAAAATATATCCTGTAGATAAGGATTAGTTCTAGCCATTTCCTTAACAGCAGGTTCTAATTGAGCAATTTTTTGGCTCAATTCATTCTAACGAGTATAGGCTGCAGCTAATTGTGAATCAGACCAGTTATACCCATCAAGCTCTATATTCCTATTTAAGTCTATTAATTCTTGTTTAGAATTTAAATAGTCTTTAGCATTTTCTAGTTGAGGAACCCATAATCCTTCAGTAGAAGATAGCTCACTATACTTCTTATCCAAGTTAACCTAATGACCTTGTACATTAGCTTGTCTCCAAGGATCTGCAATAGCATTAGCTATACCAGATTCTTTCAATGCTTTATTTATAGTACCTGATATAAGTGTCCAAGGATTAAACCGAGAACTATCATCTTGGTCAGTCTTAGGTCTGCTATAGTCTGCTTCTTCTAATTGCTTATGAACAGACTCAGCTGCTTCATTAAGCAACTGAGCCTATCTAGCTTCTTGACTATATTCTTGTATTCCAAAGGTATCTAGCTTTGGAGTATCGTAGAGCTCGAAATCTCTTGCTCTTTGTTTAGTATTAAGTATTTTATCCATAATAGATATTAATTCATTCTTTCATACTCTGAAATGAGATTCTGTGTATCAGTAGTTTTACTGCTTAAATGTCTATTATCGTGAGTCCAAGCCGCATCTCTTGTAATTGCTGACTCACCTTCATCTGGTATTAAACCTAAAATTGGAACTCTAATAAATTCTCTTGTTTTATCTGATACGGTTCTAGAAGTACCATCACTAGTAGAACTCTATCTATCTGTTGTAGATGTAGTTGTATTTCCTAATTTAACCTTTCTCATTCCCATTGCAGCTCTTTCTTCAGGAGTGAAATCACTCATTTGCTCAATAGGAATATAAGCGTATTTTCTTTGGTATAAGAAGTTACCATCAGTAGTTACTTTAGGATCACCTTTGATAATAAAGTCGTGATACTTATTACCCATTTGCCAATTGTGTTTAAATTTATCACGAGCTACCATACCTTTAACTGTAGTATCACTCAAGTTCTTAGCATTTCTACCGCCAGGATTAATAACATTTGAACGAGTGGTTCCCATTAATCCGTAAGCAAAGTCTTCAGCAAGAATAAAGTTACGAGTATCGTTAGCTTCATATCCACCATAAGCTTTAGTACCATTAGTACCCTATTTAGCATATACATCACTTACTTCAGGGCTAAGTGGACTGGACATAACATCTAACAGATAGTTCTCTGCAGCAACAAGACTCTTGTGATTTCTTGCTATTTGGTTAAAGCTATTACGCATTCTAGCCTGCATTACAGCAGGATTAGTATTAGCAGCATAAGTAGCCTAATCTTCAGGGGATAATGCATCTACACCTTTCTACATTACTACAGATACTTTATCAGGAGTAAGACCGCTAAAGTTATCCATCAATGTCTTACGAGCATCTCTATGTAATACAGTAGTAAGATTGTTCATTGCTTGAGCACTTCTATTAACAGCAGCTTTCATCTGTAACTTAGCACTTTCCATCCACCAAGGATCACGTTCAGCCTAATCATATGCAAACTCTCTACCAGCTGTGATTAGAGTATTATTAAGTTGATACTCTGCATCTTCTTTACTAAGGCCTTGTCTTTGTAATATTTCAAGATGCTTACGGTATTCAGGAGTATTCTGTATACTTGATAGATTCTTTTGAATTTCATAATCTGTTCTATCCGTAGATACTCCAGAGTGTATCCAACCATTTGACACTCCCATGAAGCTAGCCTTCAGGTTATCGACATATGGTTTAACTAAGTCTACTTCTGATTTATAAGCTAAAGGAGATATATCATTGAATATATCATCCTGTGCTGTATCATAATTAGTAAAGTCTACATCGTGCCACAAAGGATTATATTTACCAGATAACATTAATTGTTGATTTGCTTTCTATCTAGCAAGCATACCCTCTCTACTCTACTTAAGTCTACTTAAATAACCGTAATCTATGTTATTAATTCTCTATTGTAATCTAGACCTAAAGTTAGCATCCTTCATAGCATCTGGATTAGTAGATGCCTCTTGAATCAAATCAGAGAACTTACCTATAGAGTTCTTATAGTAATTTTCTGTATCTACTGCAGAAGGAGATTGAAACTCTCCAAATGTAGTAATTGTATTCGTTAAATCTTTTGCAGCCTAATCTACAGCTTCTTTCTGTGCTGCACCTATCCTATATAATTCACCAAAATTAATAGGAACGTATGTGTTTAATATAGGAGCTTCTGCAGCTCTATCATATCTATTTGCCTACATAATTTATCCTATTATCTTACGTACTTACTCCAATTCTTAATAGCATCTGATGTAAATCCTGCCTGTAAGAACGGTTTATATAATTCGAGCATAGCTTTGTCTCTCTTACTTTGATTACGCATAAGAGATTTGTTCTGTGCAAATTGACTCAACTGACTTAATCCAGCTCTACGAATATTACGAGCAGAGGCTCTATTCTATGCATTGAGATCTGAGGCAAGATTTGTAGCATTAACCCATTGTTTACCGAGATCATTCATAGCATTAGCATACTCACCTTTGTACTGATTGTTAACATTACTTTCAGTAGCTCTGGCTGCAGCTTTAGCTTTATTTGCTTGGATAGCATTCTGTAATCTAAATGCCATATTATGACCAGTATTAGTCATTTGTTGACTTGCACTATAATTAGCCACATCTCTATTTTGCTCTATATCTCTAAGTAAAGGATTAATGTTATATCTACGTCTACCCATAGTATTGACAATAGCAGATGCGTACGGATTATAATTAGCCTATACTGATTCTGGATTACCTGTGAATAGATTAGACATTATTGGAGCCAGTGTTGCAAAGTCACCAATAGCGTCTACCCAGTTAGGATTACTTGCTTCTGGAGTATTAACAGTAGTAGCAGCAGGATTAGTACCTATAGTAGGCATTATACTTCTAGTTCTAATGTCTTGAGGAGTAGCGGATACTTCTGGTACTATTTCATCAATAGTACTTAAATCAGACATTATCTCTGGAGCAACTACAGATTTAGCTACTCTAGGAGTAGCCTTTTTAGAAATAGTCTAAGAACTACTAAATTTAGTTCTTTTGGGAGCAGTAATAGTCACTTCAGGTAATGTACCAGCATTTACTTCTGATACTCTACCATAATTATCCCAAGGAGCAGTAACGTCACCTTTCATACCCCAAGTATCTCTAACTCTTGGTGTGGGAGCACTTACTCCCATACTGATTTCACCAGCAAATCTAGGATCCATCATAAAACCAGCAGCATTATATCCAGCTGGAGTATTATCACCTCCTCTAGCAAAACTTTCTAGTTCTTTAGTTTTATTCTTAATGCCTTTCTTAGCTTTAATGCTTTCCTGCATAGCAAATAATTTGTCATGCATTAATTTGTTATTCATCTCGTTAAGCATATCTGCATTCTAAGCATATATGTCCTTTCCTTTACTTTTCTTTCTAGTCATTACTTTATCACCTAATTCTGCAAAGGTTTTATTTGTACCTGGTACTTTCAAAGTATTACTTAATATTCTACTTCCTTCAGGTAAGTTTACTAAATTACTATCTGTAGGTTGTCCTTGTTCTGGTACTTTACTCACTGTACCATCTGGAGTCTGTATTAGTTCTCCATCATCTACATAAGCCAATGATGACGGAACTTTACCTCCGTATTCAAATACATCAGTATCAAACTCCGTATTATCTTCATTAAACTCATTAGCTAATCTTTCTGTGCCAGCTACAGCTTCTCTATTTTGAAATGCATTCAATCTTATAGCAGCTCTACGTCTTCTTAGTTTCTTATTTCTAAAAGCTCCTCTTAAACCAGTACCTAAAGTACCTTCATCAAAATCAGTAAATGAAGTCATTTCTGCTGCTTTACCTTTCTTACCAATAAGACCAACTGCTGCACCAGCAATACCACCTACTAAACCACCTACAGGTCCACCTATAGTCATACCAAGTTGTGCTCCAGATCCTGCACCTTCCGCTATACCAGTAAGAGATTGCATAGCAGCTTCTCCACCAGTAGTAGCAGTAGAAGTCTAGAAAGGACTTGTCAATGTATTTATGGCTCCAGGTATTGCCTAAGCTATTCCTGATATATTTCCTATATTTGTATTAGCAGGATTATTCTTAATCATAAGATTGTTAGGGTTATTTGGAGCAGTCCCCCTAGCCATTGATGATTGTAATTCCTACATATTACTTAAAGATACCGGCAAACCAAACTACGCAGCAGGAATCTATATCTTTCTTTTCTTTGTATTCTTTTTCATATTAAATTCTAGAATATCTATAAGTAGTTGTTATCTAAGGCATCTAAAAAGAATAATCCTTATCTGATTTAAATTTATAATCACATATCATATATTTACCTCTCATTCTAGCAGGGAATGACATATTATCATCCTCTTCAAATGAATCCTGTCTTGGAACTGGTAATCTATAAGTATCTTCACGATAGTCAAATACTAAATCCTAACCGTCTTTATTAGCTACCTAGTGTTTAGTAGTTAATTTAATACTATCAAGAATATCATTGGTTAGTATTTTATTATTTGGATCTATAAAGTCTCCCTATAACTGAATATTATCAAATACTTTAGTATACTGAGGATCTTTGTTTACTACTATCTTTAATCTAATGTCTTTACTAGTATCACCAAATCCTTCTATATCTAATGAATTAATGATATAGAACTCATTATTCTTAGTTGTTACAATTTTATCTGTAAGAGGTAACGTAAAATCTGGATCAAATGTATATAAAGATGTAAATGCGTTTAATTTTTCATTATATATCAAAGACTTATTATACAGTCTGAACCATACTTCATCATATTTCTTATCATACAATGAATTAGCTCCTTTAGTCTTTTGATTATACATGTTATTCATATAAGACTGCACGTTACAATCTTTTGATATTATACTTATTCCACTTCCTGTAGATTTACATATTTCATTCTTATTAGAATCGTACCAATATATGCTATTACTAGAGTTAACAATACTTCTATCATTAACTACATTAGTACCATTTAGAGTACTCAAATAATCGTATCTATCCAATACTCCACCAGTACCTAATACTAGTTGTCCTACATTGTTATCTTGTATTAGTGATCTTTCATTTACAGATAGTATACCAAATGCATTATTCTACCAGAAGTATAGTCTATTGAATATACCTTTTATATTAGTTATCTCTCCATACTAATAATCTACATCTATAAAATCAGCAGGTTTAAATATAGACCAATTATCTATATTCTCATTTGTAGTTTTAGCTTGTGAAACATATACCCTATTAGCTGATTTTACATTTGCTTCATCATATAATCCTCTAGTACTAAATATTTTTCCATCAGGCTATGCAGAGTATGCGTCATTATATAAATAATAAGGTTTACTTTGCGAATGATATGTACCTAATTGAACAGGTTCTATTTGCAAATATGCATCTACATTATTTGAAGCACCATTATATGTTCTATTAGTCATTTGCCCCATAGATAATTTCAAATTGATAGTGCTTTCTAATGGAATATACGCTCCGAAATAACGTTTTCGTTCAGACCAAGAATCACCACCAGAAGCTTCATTTCTTTGAAATATCATTTGAGATGGATAATCTAGAATACCAATATAAGTATCTCCTCCAAAAGCATATACTACAGGATTATTCTTATCACCATATGACCCTATAGGTATATATGTAGAACTAGTTCTAGCTGAATAAGTATTACCGTTATATGGTATTAATGGTTTTTTTGCATTAACTACAATTAATGGACAATTATCATTAGCATGTTCATCACGATAAAATGAAATAGGTTGGATTGAAAGTATATCATCATCTGATACCTATAATATAAGACATGGACCAGCTGGGCCATAAGTAATTACATCTATATTATCTCCACCCTCATAAAAATTACTAGCGGTCCAATTAGAATAAGTAATGTTACCTATACTAGCTTTATAAGGTTTTACTCCACCGTTTAGTACAGCATTGTATGGTATTATAGCTGGAAGTTTTGCATCTACTATGCTTTGTTCCTTTCCTATAAATTTAGAATTTACTCGAAAGTAGAATTTCTATATATAAGCACAGTACCAGTCATCATTGTGAATTGCAAATACTTGTGATGCTGAAGCTGACGGATTATTACCAGAATTATATACTTTAGTTTTTGCTCTATTAGTTACATGAGATGTTCCTTCTGGTAAACGCTAAGCTGAGTTATTCATAGCTACCCAGTTTTGCACATTTGTACCTTGCTAATCTGTATCTTGTTTACTGAAATCAGATATAAGAACTGCTTCCTATCTAAGATATATATTGTCTTTAAATAGAGCTTCAGTCTTTTCTCCATTAAAACATACTTCAGGTGATATAAACCTCCAATAATTATCAGTTATATCTTCACTATCAATTCTTTTTCCAACCTTGCCTGCTCCAGATCTTTCTATTACCAACCCTCTACGTTTAGTATGTAAAAATGGCATTGGCCTATACTCATTAGTGTCTTTATTACTTTCTCCTCTGCCTATTTCTCCAGTATCGCTTGTTTCAACAATTTTATAATTATGTATTGGAGTGATAACTCCTTGTGATACAATGGTCCTATCTTTTTCTGTTCTATCACATCTTACTATTTCATAAGATACCGCATCAATAGGAAAGTTCTTTACCGTAAATTTAATGCCTATAGGTTTTGAGTACCAGTAACTACCAAATTGTGTAAGAAGAGGGGCTGTGACTAAATTAGGCATTCTAATATCTCCTATCCATAACACTGGAGAAGCTATAAATTTACTATTGTAAAATACGATACCAAAGCGATATACTTCATCTCGTTGATAACTTTTAAACAACGAAGCTATAATAGGATCAGCATAATTTCTTTGTCTATAAGCAGAAGTTATAGGTCTATCATATATTTTACTTCCATTTAATTCATAAATAGGCATAGAATTTGTAGTAAAACCACTAACATCAAGTCCCACATTATTTGCCAATTCTACGCCAGTAAGAGGAGAATAAGTTTCATTTAATTCTGTATTAATAAAACTATATGATATATTTAGCCCATTACCTCCAAGTTTATTTCCTTCTCCATATACATATTCTGTAGGCTGCCCAAAGCTAGATCTAGCCGCATTATAAGGGTTAATGCAATCATGATGTCTTGGAATTTTCCTCATAGCATCGTAATCTGTAATTGAGAAATATTCATAGTCATCAGGATTAGCAGTTTCTAACCTAACGTAATTGTTAGCATTAGCTCTATATACTCTTGCATCGTATTCTACTAGATCATCGTTATCATATATCATTGGTATCCAAGACGTTTCTGTAACATTAGACGCAAATAGTCTGTTCTATAGAGAAGTAATACTGTTACATATAAAAGAATAGCTAGTAAACGCATTAAATTCTTCCTATGTCATAGTGCTTAATGCACTACTACCAGTATCAGTATAACTTATGTAATCTAAATTCGTATCTATTTCAATATCATCTATTACAGAATAAGTAGGAATAGAGTTGTTATCTTCATAGAAGATACGTACTATAGTACATCTATTGAAATCTTTAGTGCTAAGTTTTGCTCTTACTGTACATCCTTTACCTGTATAAGAGCCTTTCTAAGACCCTTCGTGATTTATTAATGGAGAATTAATTTCAGAAGCATCTAAATGTACTAAATTACTCAAACTAGATAATGAAGTCTATTGAGAGTGTTTATTATACAGTCTATAACAATACTGTACCATACCAGCTTGAAAGTTACCAGACACAATATCTGTAACTTCAAATGGTGGTAATATTGCATTAGGTATTATGTCAATACTATCAGGATTAAGTATATTACCATCTGCATCTACTAAAGGATTATCTACATTAGGGTACTTTATATACTTATCACTCATAATGTTGATTACTTTAATAGATGAGTTTCCATCAGTAAAGTAAGCTTTAATATTGGACTGTGTTTCGTAATTTAATACTATACTTAACTGATTTGAATCAGCTTTTTCACATAGTTTTAATTTACCCTATAATACAATAGTACTAATTAAATTAGGAGAATCAAAATTCTCTATACGATATATTTTATTATAACCGTCAACTAACTTAGTAACAATTACTGCAATATCATTTATAGTAGCTGTACCTATTATTTCTTCTGTACCTTTAATGCCGTAATTATATTTCTTAGCGCCTTCTACACTCTAAAGAACACCACTAGTACTAGAATCATCAGTAATTATACGAACATCTTGACCATATCTATATTGATTATTCGGCAATATAGCTGCATCACTGTCCATATTCATACCACCATAAAATGTATTTATTTGAGCTGTATTACTAATCATAATTATCTATTCTAATTGTATATATTCTGTTCATCTCCTGTAGTAGAGAAGAATGTATCGTGATCGTCAAACTCTGTATATAATTTATTCCAAGTATTCTTTATACTTTCTATTTCATCTGTACCAGGCATCATAGCTTCAGCATATGCCTATTTACGATAAAAGTTATAAGAGTTACGAATATCGTAGTAGTCTCCTTGACTAATCTGACCTTTTAATTTCTTAGGATACATTAGTTTCATAGTCACATACCAGAATATAGCTTCTTTGTATGATTCGATATCTGGTATCATTGGCATTGCTTCTTCATCAGTAAATATTGCATAGTATGATACTTTAACAAATCCTTCAGGTATATTAGTCATTATATAACCAGGTTTAGTCATATACTATAATTCATTACTAAACATAGTGCTATCTCTATGACCTATAGATCCATTAACGTATTTACCATTGACTGTACCTACTGTCCATTGATTAAGTAAGATACTAAGGGTTTGACGTAAACTAGTATCTTCATTTAATTTCTGCAGGGCCTCTGTATCACTTGTAAGATTGAACATATTCTTTACTAATGGAAATAACTCAGTATCGTGTATCAACATACAAGGTTTACCGCATCCTCTATCATGAAATATCCCAAAGCTTGAAGTAGTCTTACGCATAGGTAACCAACCACCATCATTCTAGAATGAAAAAGCTACTTGACCCAGTTTGTATAAATCACAAGGTAAAGCTGCTTGATGATTTATAATAGGTAGAATAACTACTTTATGATCGTACTATTGAATGGCTCCTATCTTAAGTATAGCTTCGAGTATCCATTCTCTGATATCTGTAATTCTTATTTGGTCTTCTTTAAGATCTAAATCTGCTATTACTTTAGCTATAACGGATTTAGAACTTATCATTCTGTTTACTATCATAATTCTGGATAATCTTTTAATTTTTTGAAAATGAGTTGGGCGAGATCCCTCTTGTTTTGTCTACAAGCTGCAAACTAATAAGCTCCTTTATTAATCAATAGACAATCTTTCTTTTGCCAGTAGAATCTGTACTTAAAGTAATTGGAGTGCTCATTAAGTAAGTATACGGGTTTGCCTGTTTCTCTAGTAGCTTTCCAGTCCCATCTTAAACTTTTACCTGTAAATTCTTTAGGCATATGCTTAATTATAGACAACTTACCAAGTCTACAAGGTAGCTTGAACTCTTTACAATTAAGCATGATTTCATCTCTAATAAATTTAAAGTAATCTGTAACTATAGCTTTAAAGGTCTTTAAATCTACATCATACTAAGTATTAGGCTCAATGTATTCCTTATAACTTATATAGTAATCAGCAATGGTATAACACTTTCTGTCATACGTTAGTCGTTCTCTCATTTCTTACTATATATATTTTGTGTATCATCTTTAGAGTCATTAGTTACATCACTAGGTTGAGTTACTAATACTCTTAATTCTTTCTCTAATATCATTTGTACTATAGTTGGAACCATAGCAGCAGGAACAGGGTATTCATCATCAGGATTATAACAAGGTATATCGTTAACCGGATCTTCTAATATACAATCAATACTTATGTACTCTAACTAATTAGAATCTCCTTCTACGTATATTTTACTACCCTTAACCCATGCAATATAATCTTTACAAGTAGCTTTTCTGTATCTCTATAGTTTAGCTTTAGTATAATTACCCAACTATATAATGTTACCATACATATCTCTTACTGCTACTACTCCTGGTCTGTATCTAAAGCTAATTAATGCTGGTAGTTCTCTATCTCCTACATATACATGTTTACCAGGACAAGTCTATACTACATCAAGATGAATAGGTTCAATTGTAGAGACATACGCTTCATCTACATCATAACCTTTATCTATTGCCTACTTTATAAGCATTGCTCTATAATACTTTATCCAGAGTTCGATCTAATGTCTGCTTAGATGTTCTGACTCTGTAATATTATTATTACGAGCAATCTATAATATATTATCTATTATATTATTAAGTGACATATAAAATTCTATTAACGTTAATATACCTAGAACGCATTTTAAAGCGATTAGAGGCATTTTATGTGTACAGCTATACAATCCCTTATCGCAACTAATAGCGTTTCCTGTACAAGCTTAAAACAAAAAAAGGTTGACCTTATTGATCAACCTCTTTCATTACATTCTACATATTCTGTGGTAACATCTATTTCATAGGTGGTGGAACCATAGAACTTGCTTGTTTAATTATATTCTTTAATTCGTTTACTTCATCTTGTAGTTCCTTTATCCTAGGATCTTCTGTATTAGTAGTTTCCTTCGGTATATCCAGTTTCTCAAGTAAAGCCTAGCACTTACTCATTTCTTCATCACACTTAGCTATTGACTCTTTCCTAGCTTTATAAGTGTTGTACTAATTCCTAAGTATATTCACTATCTCTTGTTTATCTGTAGAGATAGTAAGACCTAGATTAGTATCTGTAATTACTGATTTATTTTCAGGAATAGTAAACTTCCTAGACTCTCCATTACATTGTATTGTTACATCTACTACCTTCTTCCTAGGTTGGTTAGGCATAGGAAATTGATTAGTTGGTAGTGGTTCATCATATGCGCCTGATACTGATACTACAGACCCTACATTATATTCTGTGGTCTTCTTAAATGTACCAATTACTTCTATTATATAGACGCTATCTCCAGTTTTCAATTGGTTAAATAACATAATTAAATATTTTTAAAAGGGCTCAATTAAGAGCCCTTTATTATTAAGCACCAGGTGTAGCTATATTAGCAGGATATGCATTTACTAACTGATATGTATTATTACATTTGTTGTAATAAATCAAATATCTAAAGTTAACCTGCAAGTCACCAGCTTGTACATCTTCCTGTAAAGCGTTACGAAGTAAAGACTGAGTAGTGTTATCAGACTCACTATCTGATAAACCAACTGGCAGAGAAGCACTAGCCGTAGGAGAAGCCTATCTTACATCTAAGAAGAACAGACCTTCGTTAGGCAAACTTCTGTAATCTGCGTAGTTAACATCATATCTTACTTCTGTAGATGTAGCCACTACTCCAGTAGTTCTAAGTACAGGTATACCAGATATGGTATTCAGTCTACGACGACGTCTTCCAAAGAAGAACGGGAATCCAGCTCCCCAAAACGGGGGAAACGATGTTTGCGTATTATAGAAAGGAAACATAATTTACCTCCTTTCTATTAGCAACCACACTGTGAGCTCAAACCATAGTTTGCATAAGTATCACCAGCAAATGCTCCGTAAGCAGCAGCTCTGAAAATTTCTGGATTATATACAGACAATTGAGGATAAGGTACGCTTACTGTATTAGGCAACTTACACTTAATACCGTCTACATCTGATTGCAGAGTGTTAAGTCTAGTTACGATAGGTGCAGTAGCTTGGTTGATCATTGTACCTACAGCAGCTGTTTGATGTTCGTTACTCAACTGAGAAATCAAAGTAGAGTTCTTTTCACGTAAAGCATCAATCTTATCTAACAGAGCTTGGTTCTGCATAGCATCAAGCTTAGCGATTATAGACTGAGTATTAGCTGTATTGTTATCACGGAGAGACAGGGTATTGCTGTTCATAGTGTTAACCAAGTTATTAGTTTGGTTACATACGGACAACTGATTTTCATAACCCATCTTAGTGATGTTGTTATTTACAGCGTCAATAGAACGCTGAGTTGTGCAGCAGCAGTTAGCTAACTGAGAAGCAAGATTTGCATTACCAGAAGTAATAGCATTAATTACTTCACAACTTGACAGCTTAGTATCACAAGAGATCTGACTTACACCAGCATTGATCTGATTCAAAGCTGTTTGAACAGCGTTGATATCACAGTTCAAAGTAGTTGACAAGTTATTGATTGCATCTTTATTACCATTGATAGCCTACATGAGCAAATTAGTATTAGCATCAGTATTTAGTTCAGAAGCTAATGCACCAGCGTTACGGCCACCGAAACCGTTACCACCCCAGCAGAACCAGATCAGAATGATCCAGATCCACCACCAACCGCCGTTTCCACCGAAACCACCGTTGTTGTTCATCATAGCCATCAAAGCTGCAGGATCCATACCTTTATTAGCATTTTGCATTAAAGCAGCGAGACCAGCGTCGATACCGCGATCTTGCACGATAATTCTATCTTCTAACATAATTGATTTAGTTTATAAATTGATTTTAATTAATATCTGACATAGCGAGTGGCTCTACGAGAGTACTCATAAGGATCATATTCATGTTCTACTCTTTCGTAGTCTCTCTTTTCATAATCATCCTTATCATACATGCTACGTCTTCCGAACATACCCATTCGTCTACCACCTCTACGATAATGTCCAAAGTCTTCTTCTTCATCTTCATACTTGGACATTTTCTCTTCGTAACATTCCATTTCAGCTTCTCTGATATGATCGCACATTACGTAAATATAATAATACCACATCTTACCTTCGTCAATATCTTTATCATTAAGCCAAGCTTTTGCAAATTCAACGTAGTGTTTAGTATTATTAGAACCAGTAATGTTCATAATAACTCTATAGTAATCAGAGTAAACCATATTTAATGCTACAAACCAATCATAACGATTGAATTTGCTTCCTAGAGCAATTCCGTATTGACTGGCCAATGTGGTAGTCTCTTCTAAAGACCAATGTGGTCCACGAGTACCGTCCTCATTTTCCATCTTCATTACAGCTTTACGAGCATATTCCTCATTGAAGTGAGGTCCGTGTTCTTTCTCGTAAGCCTTCACACGAAATATTCTATGCATATTATTATTGATTAATATTGTTTTGAATATGTTATTTGTCGGGAATTTCTATTACCCGTGTATCCGTTACTTTGATCAACGGATTGCTATTTACTATCTGGTAATTTTTGATATATATTTTTTTAAAGTCAAAGTGAAAGAATCTAACTAGCCAGTTCTTATAAGTATTCTTATATTCTTTATTTTCTGTTACGAATATTGTCTACTAGTTTTTTATATCTATTTTGGCTGTTAGGATTGAGTCCTTTCTACTAACTATGATAGTTGTTAAGTCATTAAGTTTTAACTCTTTATCGAAGTCTATTAACTTCTCTTTAATTACTGTTTTCACAGAATCCTTAATCTCAGTATTGATTACACTTACATTGGTTAGATTCTTATCTTTGACTTTATTATCTTTCTTTACTTGATTTATCTATTGTATCAAGCTATCCTTACTATTATTCAGTTCATTTATAGTAAGTTGTAATACTCTATTGTGTGCCTCTTTATTAGATGCTATCTCTTCATAAGCTCTAATATTGTTAGTTATTCTGTTAATCTCTGCATTCTTTTTATTTAACTAATGGTTCTAAAACAAAACAGTCGCAATAAGTAAACTAACTAAACCTACTGCGACTATTCTGATATTGTTACTGAACCAATTAATTATCTTTATTACTATTGGTATCATCTGAAAGTTCTCCATCTAATTTGACATCTAATATCTATTCCCCTTTCTTCTTTGCTATCTTCTTAAGTATATTCCACACTTTCCATCTAGGATGTAGTTTACCTAAGTTCTCAAGTAAGGAGAAGAATTCTACTAAAGCTATAGCACCTGCTATAAACTCAATAGCGTGTAAATCTATAGAAGTTACTATAAACTTCTCAATAGTAAACGCACCACATATAGCAACTATTGCATCTCTTAGCTTATAGAATATTTTTGAAGTTAATCTCCTTGAACGTGCTAATATTTCATCGTCTTTATATTTCTTATTTACTTTGCACTCATATAAAGTATTAACTATGATAATGCCAGCTAGAGCTGTAATAGGAACATATACTGGTGAGTATAGAGATATTAATCCACCTAATGCAGCAGATGCTAATTTCTCTGTACTACTAAACATGTTTTTAAATATAGGCATTGTATGCTCTCCTAACTGATAATAATTCATAGATAGTAAATGATATAAAGTGTAAATCAAAAAAGTCCCAGCTGATTCATAAGGGGTTTAAAATCGGCAGGGACTCTGAAAATTGTTCGAGATTATAATTAATAAACGTTTACATTGTAAATAAGTTGCTATTACTCGATTAAACTTAGTTAAGACTAATAGCGGTTCTTACGAGCTTCTAGCATATTCAATCAACTAATGATACTTAATTGTCTTCTTTAGTAGATTGATACCATTACAATGTTTCATCCAACTAATATGACTACAGACTTGCTACCTATATTCACTATAAGTCATATGCTTAAGTTTATTCATAGCAGCAACTTTCTTACACATTTTGTGTTTAATATTCTTTCTAATCAGAGTATAATCGTGATAGATTTTATATCCTACAAAAGATATACTTCTATCTTCTACTCTGAATATCTGATAATTACTTTTAATTTCTAATTTAAGTGTGCCTAACTGCTCTCTTATTTCATCAAGTAATTGTCTTAAGTATTCTTTATCACTATGAAGTATTACCATATCATCTGCATATCTGAAGTAATACTTTACAGCTTTATCCTCTTTAAGCCAATGATCAAAGTATGACAAATAAAGATTGGCAAAGAACTAAGAAAGATAATTACCAATAGGAACTCCTTCTACAGAGTCTATAATACCATCTAATAATGCAAGTAGCTTATTATCTTTAATCTTCTTTCTAACTATCTACTTTAATATTTCATGGTCTATACTTGGATAAAACTTTCTTACATCTAACTTGAGACAATATACTGTATTCTATTTATCTTTCAATGCGCTTTGTACATCATATAATGCCTTATGAATTCCTCTCTTCTTAATACAACTATAAGTATTAGTAATAAATACAGAACGCCAAATTGGTTCTAATATATTCATAATAGCATGATGAACAATTCTATCAGGATAATAAGGTAATTTAAATATAAGTCTTTCTTTAGGTTCTCTAATTATAAATGTATCATACTTAGAGGTAGTATAAGTTTGGTCTATCAGTGTACCTTGTAATCTAACTAATAAATTATCTTTATACTTGTCAAACTCCTTAATATCGTTTCTATTACTCTTATTCTTTCTAGCTTTCTTATCAGCTAAATATAGATTGTCTATTGAAACAATCTTTTCAAATAAATTATTATATCTTTTCATCTGAAGCACCTAAGTGAGTCTTCACCGAAGTTACCAACACACTCGTTTAGGTTAGTTATCTTTTGCCAAGAGGCAAGGTCTCGTTCCTCAAAAATAATCTGAAAATCACTGATAGTTCTCTGATAATCGTGCTTCATTGTACTGACATTAGCATTCGCATTACTAAGGTCATTGTTAGAATTCAGATTGAATAAACCTGCATTGGAACTATTACTCGTGTTAGCCCCTATTTAACTTACTTGTTCAATCCAGAACGACAACCTATTTGTTAATAATTAAGGGATATATACCAGACGAGTACCGACATAAGCACCCGCAAGACCAAGGCCAATGCCAGAAGACAGATAGAATAAACCCGCAGAGGAACCATCACCCGCGGCAGCCCCCAACAGTAAAGTTCTGTCAGCTTCTACAGCATTCGTCCAATAATGATCACAGAAATACGTAGTAGAATCAGCTCCACCTTCCTAACAGAATAAGTCAGCAGCTGCATTGTTTGTAATGCGTTTAACCCATTGTCCGTTGGTAGTTAGAGTAGTTAAACCACTATCTTCATATAACGATTTATCTATGCCAAAATTCTCTTTATTGTTGGTGACGTATATCTTATTGTCTGTTCCTGTTACAACAATATCACAACAGTTCTTCCATATATGACCAAATGGATTTTCAATACCTCTGTATCTATTAGCGTATTGACTGGCTTGTGTTTCAGTACCTTCTGCATCCGTATTAACATATGAATACTGTACTTGACCAGAACTATTACCTAATGAATTAGTAGTGCCTGTAGGTACAAAAGCCCATCTATCAGCACCGTTTTCTTTCTTAGTTCCATTAGTAATACCATTACCAAGTCCACCTTGATGATAACCTTCTTCGGTCAATACTGTGTTAACTGCTTTCTAACTATTAAGGGTAGCATATTCTACTACATAACACCAAGTAATAAACTTATGTATCTCATAAGTATAGATAGCATAACTATTACTTCTACCATTACGAGCCTGTGTCAAGAAAGTAGCTCTATTAGTATTTACAGTAGGTACTTGATTTCTAATTGAGTATAAAGTACTGCCGTCCCTATAAGCTTCATATGCAGAGCAATACTTCTTACTAAACTTAGTATATCCTTCTAAAGGATATAAAGACATTCTGATTTCCCAATCATAGTCTCCGTGTACTACTACAGTATAGTATGCATCAGGTAATTCAACCATATCATTACCATCTTCAATGCCATTAGTTACTTCAGAACCATCTTCGTAATGATCCCAATCTGTAGCATTAAAGTATTTAATAGTACCATCAGAAGTAAGTCTACAGCCTTTGAATAATGATTGTACTGGTAGGTCTTTATGCATTTGCATATTACCAGTTCTTACTCCATCAGGACTACTACCTGTAAAACGTACTCCATACCATAAGTCACCTGCAGCATATATCTAAGAACCGTTCAACCACATCTCTTGAACGGATTTCCCATTAGCAGCAACTTCTTGGAATGTTAAATTATTTAAACCAACTTGTCCCATAATTAAGCTGAAAGTTTAATATACAATATACCAGGAGTTTGACTACCTACTTCAGGTATTTCATCTACTATTTTAATCTGAGTAACATCTGTAGAAGTTACTTTATTAGCTACAGCAGTATTTATCTTATTATTTGCTTCACTTTTAGTATATACATCAGACTTATTTGCTTTAGTACCTAATTGATTAGTTATAGTAGTAGCAAAGTTAGGATCGTCACCTAATGCAGCTGCTATTTCATCTAATGTATTTAAAGTTTCAGGAGCAGAGGCAACTAATCTGGCACATTCGGCTTGTGCTATTTCGATAGCCTTAGCATCTGTTTCTAATTTAGTATAAGCATCATTAATACCATAACCTGCCAATGTAGTAGACTTATTTGCTTTACCGTTTAGGTCATTGGTTAACTTCTGTTCAGCTTGTTTAGCTCTATTTACCTCATCTGCAATTTCCTATTTCAGTTTCTTTATTTCTACACTCTAATCAGTATTAGTAAAGTAATTAATCGGTAACCAGTCATTGCCTGTATAACTTTTAATTACAGTACCATTAGTATCAGTAGATAAGTCAATCCAATAAGTTACTTCCATAGGATTGGGAGCATAAAAAGATGCTACGAAGTTAGGGTTCTCTTGTTTTATCATAAGTTTTATTAAATTAAAGTTATAAAATATTTAGCAATAGACCCCAATACAATAGATGAAATTCCAATTGCTAAGTCTTTTTTATTCCATTTACCATTATAATAGTGACAGCGATCACTATTTTCTTTAATAAATAGCATGAGTAAACTAGTACTATAATTTGTAATTAGTGTTACTAACAAATAAAATATAGATCCAATAATATTATTTTCATTATTCTTTTACATTATTGAATTGCACAACAGTCGCATTAGCGAATATATTATCTTCCTTATGGCTGTTATTCGTGAATAGAACATTGCATTTCGTAACATCAGAATCGAAAGAGAATTTATAGTTAAAACGGTTACCCGTTATTGTAAATTTACAATTTGCATTATCAACAAAATGCCAACTAACATCGGATACATTTTCTTTGCCATTTTTAAAAATACAATTCTTTATAATAATATCCATGTGTAAATTACTGCCACAGCCTAAAGGCTTGGAAAGATATTGTGTATGCTCGCCT
>OGMP01000022.1_pt1 | contig 136392 bp, 119 predicted proteins | sample 1573261 | NCBI WGS metagenome assembly OGMP01 (sample SAMEA2581878, study PRJEB24529) | metagenome | biome: Human gut stool | place: China | collected 2011 | reverse complement strand
CCTTTTTCACTACCTGACGCTTGAGGTAGTAGATTACTGAAAATGTACTCTTCATCGTCCTTAATTTTTTTGGTTTCAAAATTAGTTGGTGAAGAGTCCGGTGTCGGTACGCAAAACGGGGAGGAACGGCGCAATCTTTTTCCGTAAGCAAATTTTTCGCGTGAGTTGTCGGTAACTCACTATTCCTTAGAGCCTTGTTTCGCTATTCGTACCCGTTTGTCGCATTTTCGGGCATGGTTACGAACAAGTAACGTAGCGGCGTCAGGATTTGGCTTCGGCAGGGATTGTAATGGCTTCACGGATTATCGCCACTTCAACCAAAACCCTTGTAACTCAATTCTATCACTATATCTTTCCGCATTTCACTTTTTTGTAGTAACTTTGCACTGCAAAGATACGATGAAAAGTTCTCCTTTTCCAAATAAAAACATGCTTTTCAGCATAAAATGGCGCATTTATTGACTTATGTCAAGTGCATACACCTTTGTTACCATTACAAAACGATTTTTTAATAGAGTTGTAGATTGTTTGTAACCGGTTAGATATATTCAAAGTAGATTCCGTCCTTCTTTCCGGCTACGTATGCCGGAATTTTCTGTCCCAGATGTGTCAGATTATAAAGGTAGAGCGGTTCCTTTTCGATAAACAGTTTGCATTCGAAGGTATCGCCGGCCTGCAACTTGGTTTTCTGTGAGTGGAGCACAGAAAATTTCCCGTTACCCTCGTGAACGATTTCGCAGACACGTTCCGGAGCCCAGGTCAGACGGAGGCGGGTGCGCAGAGGAATCTGTTCGGCGGCAATCATACGGCTGATCACCAGTTGGCTTTGTGGTTCGGGTGAGCATTGTACGCTTTCGCAGAATGAAGTCAAGTTGGAATAGCCTAAAAACTGGGCCAGATAGTTCAGGGTGGACGGGCGTGGGGCAACCGGTTCATTCAGGTATCCCCAAAGGCGCTTCAATGTGGTGGGGCTGATCTGCACGTGAATGCGTCCGAAGATCTTTTCCGCCAGAAGCGTGAAGTCTTTGGGGGTTTTGACCGGCTGGCCTATTGTCTGTTCGATATGTATTTTTAAGAGTTCTATGATCTGTTTGTCGTTGTCGGTTGGGATATTCATGGGTTTTGTTGATTTGAAAGTTTGGTTATTTTGTCTGCCCATTTTTTTGTATACTTTTCATATACATAATTGCTAAGCAAATATTCAATTTGACTACGTTCGTTTTCTGTGAGTTCGGGAAGCTGTTCCCGACAGTATATTTTTAAATATTCCCATAATGCCGGCATTAGATCGGTAAATCTTTCTTTTCTATAATACGATGCAGATGAAAGAGTATCCAGGTATTGCGGAATTCCTGTGTTCTGTATATATCTGTCCATTTCTTTTTTGCTTTCCTCAATGCTCTGCTTGACTAACATCTCATGTTTTTCCAGATGACTTAATTTCTGATTAAGGAGATTTACCCGTTCCAGACTGTCACTGATTTCCGTAATGACCTTTTCCTGCTCTTTCAGTTTTTCGTTGTGCTTTCGGTTGGTAAGAGTGATTGTCTGTTTCATGGCACTGATACTGTCGGCCGAGAGAGAACGCTCTTCTGAAAGCTGTTGCAACTGCACGCTCTGCCAGATGATGAGTGACGTCAGGATAAGGGTCACTGCAGTCAGAGCAACCAGCCAACGGCGCTTTTTGCGGTTGGAAATATTTTGCAGAGCCTTCTCCAGCTGGTCTATATCCGAAAAACGCTGTTCTATCGGGGCTATGCACCGTTTGATGATTCTGTGATAGCTTTTGCCCAAGTTCAAGTTCATCAGAATGACACCCAGACTGTAAATGTCGTTGCGCACATCGGGCGTATTGCCGACCTGTTGTTCGGGAGACATATACGATTGAGTTCCTGCGGGTTCTTTCAGAATCGTATAATAGTCCGTGTCGGAGAGACCGAAATCGATGATTTTTACATTCCGGTTGTTGTGAGTGACCAGAATATTTGAAGGTTTCAGATCACGGTGTACTATCTGCCGTGCGTGGATGTAACGCATGGCATCCAAAATATTATAATAGATGCGCAGACGCTGTTCTTGGGTTTGTTGCTGTAATATAAACTCAGTGAGTGTGCTGCCGTCAATATACTCCATGATGATACACGGCCCGTACGACGCTACCTCCTCTATGGAAAATACCGATACGATTGAAGGGTGCGACAGACTGGCCATAATCTCAAATTCCTTGTGCAGCACTTTCTGAAATACCGGGTCCTGCCGATGTTCTTCTTTCAGTCCCTTCAGCAGGAACCATTTGCCGAAGCGCTTTCCCCGGAGCAAGATATTGAAACCCTGCGACGGGATTTCTGTAATCTGTGTGAATTCTTTTTCTGACTCTGGAACGTAGTGGTATATAAATTCTGAAGAACTGGCTGTATCCATAGATTTTCTTTTATTTATAAAATAGTCCGTGTGGGTTTTCATATTGGTCACGTTGTGCAAAGGTACGATTTAATGATGTGATTTCTTAAAACACAGCCAGGAATAATCTTTTTTAATAAAATAGCCGTCATGATTTTAACATAAAAGACAGGTAGAATCAAAAGGACTAAAATGGACCAAAAGCGAGGTTGGAGGATTCAATATATTTGCGGGCAGAAAAATTTTATTTGAATAAGTTAATTTGATTTATTTTAATTAATAACTAAAGCTTTGACAATATGGGGCTGTTCGGATTTGGTACCGCCAAGGGAAAAGGCGGTGGATTGATGAATGTAATCCGCTGTGATGAAGTGGAATATTTGGTTTGGAAATGGCGTCCGTTGGGACAGGATGCCATTTCAACAAGCCGTGAGAATGCGATTCGGTATGGAAGTAGTCTTCGGGTAAAGGATGGTGAGGTAGCCGTGTTTGTCTATAAACAGAAGAACGGTACGTTGCAGGATTTTATTGTCGGTCCTTATGATGATACAATCAAGACGTCCAATTTTCCGGTGCTGACCAGCATTGTCGGGCTTGCCTTTGGTGGCGAATCTCCCTTTCAGGCAGAGGTCTATTTTATCAATCTGCAGGGAAACAATCAAATAAGATTTGCGATTCCTTATTTTGATGTGGTGGATCCCCGTTTGCCGGACTTTCCGATTCCGGTTTCTGTAAGGGGCACTCTGACTTTTGCCTTGGAAGATTATAGGAACTTTATTAAGCTGAACCGTCTTGTGGATTTCGATCTGGAGGCCTTTAAAAAACAGATAAAAGATGCTGTGGTCCGTAAGATAAAAGGCATTGTCACCAATATTCCTTCTGATTTGGGTATGCCTGCCGTGCAAATGGAACGGAAAATTGATGAAATAAGTGAGATTGTTGAAAATAAATTGAAAGATCGTTTGGCAGAATTCGGTGTCAGAATGAAACATCTGGATATCAGTGGAGTGGAAATAGACAAGGAGTCCGAAGGTTATCAGGAGGTGAAGGAACTTACCGGTGGATTGACTGCCAGAACCATGCAGGCACAAGCGGAGATTAATATTAAAAACCTTCACGATACGCAAACCATTAACTCAGAAAATCTGGCAGAAACCATGCGCATTCAGCGTGAGGAGGCACAACGGGCTCAACGGCTGCAGACGGAAACTAATTTTCTGGGAGCGCATGCCCTCAACCAGCAGACTCAGGTTTTGCAGACGGCGGCCGGCAGTATGGGACAAATGGGAAACCTTACTGGAGACGGCGGCATGAATCCCGCAGGAATGATGACTGGAATGATGATGGGAGGCGCCATGGGAAATCAGATGGCCGGTATGATGAACCAGATGGGCCAGCAAATGAACAATGCGATGCATACGCCACCGCCTGTGCCTGAGGTCCAGTATATGATTTACAGTAACGGGCAGCAGACGGGACCTTTTGGCATGCAACAGTTGCAGCAACTGGTTTTGTCCGGTTCGTTGACCAAAGAAACTTATGTGTGGAAGCAGTCTATGACTCAATGGGAGTTGGCTGGAAATGTCGCGGAACTGAGTGTTTTGTTTGCATCGGCATGTCCTCCGCCGCCAACGGGAATGCCCGAGCCACCACAACCTTAAAAGATATGCGTTATGGATGAAAACAGTTTTTTCTCAATGGACCGTTTGGTCGAATTCGGATTGGGTATGGCCATGGCGCAGCAGATGGTACAGGTGATGAACCAGTCTTTAAAACAGATGTATATACCCGGTTCGGTCCAGACGATGCCTGCTCCGTCGGCGCATTTGTTTTATGTGGTGCTGGACGGACAGTCTGTGGGCCCGCTTACGGAAAGCGATTTGTCTCTTCTTGTAGCCAATAAAAAGGTAACAAAAGATACGCTTGCCTGGATGCCGGGGATGCCGGGATGGCAAGCTATGGGACAGATTCCTGCAATTTTAAAGATTGTGGCCTTGACGCCTCCTCCTTTACCTGAATAATCTGTCTGTTTATGAAGTGGAACATGTTTCTGTCACTGATCGGTGTGGCTATTGCCTGCCTGACAGGTTATTTGATTTTCAATATTGCTGAGGGCAAGGAGTATGATGTCTTTTGCGGAATCGGAAGTACGGTCTGTTTCGCAATGACTCTCGTGCCAGTTGTAGGAGTACACTACGAATGCGTGCGTCTAGGAATAAATCTCCGGGTACTTGCCGCGTTATTCTTTTTCTTGTTCCTTGTCAGCCAATTATGCTTTGCCGTGTTTGGAATAGAGCTATCCAATTATCTCATTGTGAATGGCCTTTTACTGCTTGTTTATTTATTGGTATTTTACAAGCTGCAGGAAATAAAAAATGTTTAATCATTAATGTAAAGTTAATTTATTATGCTAACACCAGAGTTAGAACAATTGATCCAGTTTGCGCTTGAAGATGGCGAACTAACAGATAAAGAGATGACGGTACTGATGCGCAAGGCGCAGGAATCAGGAGTCTCCCCAGATGAACTTGAGTTGATACTCAACGGTAAACTTCATGAAATGAAGAAAAAGAAGGCGATGGAGTCCGCTTCAAAACCGACTTCAAAACATGGCGAGGTGCGGAAATGTCCGGGATGTGGAGCTATGGTAAGTACCTTTTCCATAAAATGTCCGGAGTGCGGGTTTGAATTCAATAATGTTGAGGCCGTGAAGTCGGCCAATGCTCTTTTTGAGAAACTTCAGGCGCTGGAAATGGAAAAAGCTCGTGAACTGGCGGCACACGAGGAAACAAAGAACCGTCAGTTGCAGGCGCTTTCCGACCGGCATAACGGAGGAGGTGCCTTGAAGCAGTTTGCCAATGTACTGAGTGCTGAGCGTCAGAATGAGGAAAGAGATGATCTGGTAAGAACCTTGGAGAACGGCGCGCGTCAGATAGAACGTAAATATCTGGATGCAAAAATAAATCTGATTAAGGTGTATACGGTGCCCAATACCAAAGGTGATTTGCTGGAACTGTTGTCTATGGCATCAAGTAGTGCCTATGATAACGATGGTATGATCGGACCGGAAGAAGAGGCTTGGCTGCAAAAGACCGATCAGATTTATCAGAAACTGGTTATTTGTGCAGCTGGTGACAAGGAAACACTCAGTCAGGCAACCAATATGATTGTCTCTTTGATCAAGCGTCTGCCTAAATCCTACAGGAACTTTACACGCATTCCCAAAGACTTGAGAGACAAGGTTAATGTGGAATTAAAGGCTCAGAAAGCAGAAAAGAATGCTGAATTCTGGGATAATGTCTGGAGTATCTTCAAAGGATGGCGAGGAATCTTGCTGGGTATTGCCGTTGTGGCCTTCCTGGTAGGTTTTTTCCTGGACTATTTTTTTGTTTGGCTGATTTCTGCGGTTGTTGTCATTATTTCACTCAAGTTAGTCTGGAAAGCCATAAAAGAGGCCAAGGAAGACTTGTTGTATTAGAATGGGAGAAGAGAATCTGAAAACATATATTTTGATTATAAAAAAACAAATCTTATGGGATATTCCGACAAAAGTGATATGATAAAAGAAACTGCCAAAACCCAAAGTCAGGAAAACGAAAGAAAGAAAAAAAGAACCGTGGGTAGTATCTTGCTGAGATGCCTGGTTTCAACCGTTTGGATTATAATCACAACAGCGGTTTCTCTGTTAGCTTTTTATGTGCTGGTAACTGGAGCTATGGCCAATGCTTTGGGGGATAAGCGTGGAATGGTGCTCTGTGTGGGAGCTGTCGTTCTTTGCTTCATCGTCTGTCTGCTTTCCTTTGCCATTCCATATCTTCGCCGGGGAATCGTTACTAAAATCTGCGGTATTGTGGTTCTGGCGGATGCATTGTGGTGGATTTATATTATGGTTGCTCATTAATTCATTTTATTTAAATGGTCTAATATCAAACATTATGAAAGTATTTAAGTTTTATCTATTTGTTGCTTTGGCAGCTGTGTTGGTTGCCTGTAAGGGAGGTTCTATGACTCCGGTATCCGAGACTATTCAGGGTCCTCTCAGTGAGTACTTTGAGGTGGTGTCAAGAGATTATAAAGCCCAGAAAGGAAGAGTGTCCATTGAATTTAAGCGAGTGAAAGACGGATTTCCGGATCCTTGGGTAGAGGGAATGGAGGTTGGATATTCTGGAGGCACCATTACGCCGTCATTTACCGTAGAGTTTCAGGATGGTGACGGAAATGTTTTAAGTAAAGATGAGACCGACATTGTTTTTGATGAAGACGAACTGGTCAGTCTTGCCGCATTGGGAGTAGGAGAGAGCGCAACGATTACTTTTGACTGCACCGACGGCGCAGAGCAATTTAAAGTTGTAAGTGGATTTAAAGTAAATCCGGTTTCTGAATATACCAGTGTGACTTCAGATACATCTTCCGAAGATAGCAGCGAAGAAACAAGTGCGTCGGCATCTGCAGATACGGAAGAAACTGCGGACGCTTCGGCAGAAGACTGGGATGCGCTTTTGGATTCATACGATTCTTATGTGAGCCAATACATTTCTTATGCAAAGAAGGCCGCCAGTGGAGACATCACAGCGCTTACCGAATATCCTTCATTCATGGAAAAAGCTCAGGATTTTAGTGAGAAGTTACAAAAGGCAAAAGGCATCATGTCTGCCTCACAATGGGAGAGATATATAAAGATTACCAATAAGATGACTCAGGCTGCAGTCAATATGTAGTCATGGATGATTGAAGAAAAATCCACAGAAGGACCCAAATTCAGGGGCTTTCTGTGGATTTTTTATCTGAGTTTATTCTTCTGAAAATGCGGGGTGACAACACGGTTAAAGTATATCATGGATACCAGGCACAGGACGGTTCCAAACAGATAAACCGTGGAGAAGGAGAACCATTCGGCAATCAGACCGCCAGTGAGAATACCCAGTCCCACACCCACATCCCAGGCGGTGAGATAACTGCTGGTGGCCGTGCCTCGCTGATTGTTGGGAGCCAGATTCACATAAAGCGTGTTGTAGGCCGGAAACATGGTGCCGAAGCCCACTCCCAGCATAAAGGGGATGGTGTAGAACACGACCAGACAGGCCATAGCGCTCAGACTGTGTATCCATCCGCAGGCCGAGAGCAACAGAAAGGCTGCCGTGACCAGATAGAATCCGTAGGAAATGGTTTCCGTGACATATCCGCGGTCCACATACCGGCCGGCAAACAGACGGCTCACTCCCATACCGGCAGCCATAAGCGTAAAGAAGAATCCTGTGGGGGCATCCAGTCCGATTTGTTCGGCATACATGGCTACATAGTTGGTGGTGGCCCCATAGGGAATGGAAAGCAGAAAAAGTGCTATGCTGGCGGGAATACCTTTAATAAGAAAGAAGCGGTCGAGCGATATGGGCGGTCGCTTTACAGTTTGTTTCACCGGTGCCTTGACGGCTGAGGCTGCCAGCAGGCCGGCAATACAACTGCCTAGTCCGCAACAGAATATGGCTTCGAAGGACACGTGATGATCGTGGAGCAGCAGTCCGGTCATCGGTCCGATGCTCATGGCAATGTTGTTGGTCAGTCCGTAGAATCCTAAGGCGGTGCCGCGCCGCTGTGAAGGTGTGATGTCGATGACCAAAGTGTTTCCACCGACGGTTACCGTACCGAAGGCAATGCCGTGCAACACGCGCAGCACAATAAAGAGCAGCAGACTCTTCGTGCCGACGTAGCCGGCAAAGATAAGCATGAAAATAAGGTAAGCCACCAGATAAAGCGGTTTGCGCGGAAAACCGTCGTAGAGGTAGCCCATGAACGGTCGGGTGCACAGCGAAGAGATGGTATAGGCGCACAACACCAATCCTATGGTACTCTCCGGACACTGGAAACTTTCTTTCAGATAAAAGGGTAAAACGGGTATTAGCAGCCAAAACCCGAAATACAACAGGAAATTGGCTGCTAATATACAAATGTAACTGCTTGTAAACAGTTTTTGAGTGTTATGTAAAGAAGCCGGATCAGTTGGCTGATTCGAACTCTTCAAGGAATCTGGTATCATTTTCAGAGAACATACGTAAGTCTTTTACCTGATACTTCAGGTTGGTGATTCGTTCGATACCCATACCGAAGGCATAGCCGGTGTAGACGCTGCTGTCAATTCCGTTGGCTTCCAGTACGGCAGGATCCACCATACCGCAACCCAGAATCTCAACCCATCCGGTGTGCTTGCAGAAAGAACATCCCTTACCGCCGCAGATGTTACAGCTGATGTCCATTTCGGCAGAAGGCTCGGTAAATGGGAAGTATGACGGGCGCAGACGGATCTTGGTGTCGTTGCCGAACATTTCCTGGGCGAAGAGCAGAAGTACCTGCTTCAGGTCAGTGAAAGACACGTTCTTGTCGATATAAAGACCTTCTACCTGATGGAAGAAGCAGTGTGCACGGGCAGAAATCGCCTCGTTACGGTACACACGTCCCGGGCAGATGACACGGATAGGAGGCTGCTGGCTCTCCATGGTGCGTGCCTGTACGGATGAGGTGTGTGAGCGCAGGATAATGTCCGGATGAGCCTCTACGAAGAAAGTATCCTGCATGTCGCGTGCCGGATGATCATCGGCAAAGTTCATGGATGAATACACGTGCCAGTCGTCTTCCACCTCAGGACCTTCGGCCATGGTGAAGCCCAAACGTGAGAAAATATCCACAATCTCGTTCTTCACGATAGTCAGCGGGTGACGGGTTCCCAGCTGGATCGGATAAGCGGTACGTGTGAGGTCCAGATCATCGTGACTGTTGTCTTGTATGGCTACAGCTTCTTTCAACGCATTGATCTGCTCCTGTGCTTTGTTCTTCAGCTCGTTCAGTTTCATACCCACTTCCTTTTTCTCTTCAGCAGGCACGTTTCTGAAATCTGCCATTAACGCATTGATCACACCTTTCTTGCTCAGGTATTTGATTCTCAGAGCCTCTACTTCTTCAATACTGTTTGCTTGTAGAGTTTCTACTTCTTCAAGAAGTTGTTGAATTTTAGCTATCATAAATGTTCAGAAAATAGTTTTCGTTTTAAAATATGACAAAGGTAATCATTTATACGCAAAACTTTCACTCCTTTTAAAAATAAAAGCGTAAATTTGTGCGTTTTTTAGAAAAAGGTTCCGTACCTTAATTATAGAATGATGAAAAAAATAGAAAATTTATTCTTGTTGGTTTTGTTGTTGGCTGCTTGTGATTCTAAAAAAGCAGATACTCAGGATGACGGAAACCGGGCTGATACGGCAGATTCTGTTTGTGTGGCAGACACCGGTTTGAACCTTTCCGCAGAGATCTCAGACGGATTGACGAATAAGAATGTCGATGAGTTCTTCGGAGATTTTATTTTCAGTTTTATTCAGGATCGTCGTTTACAGGTAGAACGTGTACGCTTTCCGCTGAAATATGTCAAGATGACGGCAGGGAAGCAGATCACTTCTGTAATCGAAAAGAATGCCTGGAAGCATGAGCGTATCTTCGTTTCGCCCGAATATTACACCGTGTTGTTCAATAACGAAGATCAGATGGAACTGGAGAACAGCACCGAAACCAAAGTGGTGGATATTGAAAAAATCAACCTGAAGAAGAATTTTATCAAGGTTTTTCATTTTGAGAAAGTAAATGGTTTGTGGATGTTGTGCCAGGAATCAGAGCACCCGATGGGGCAGTCTCCGTTGGCAGAATTCCTGGATTTCTATCGGAAGTTTGCCAGTGACTCTCTGATGCAGCGCAAGGCTATAGAGGACCCGTTGCGCTTTGTCACTGCCGATCCCGAAAACGATTTCGGTACTATTGAAGGAACCTTGTCGGTAGATCAGTGGTTTGCCTTTAAGCCGGTGCTGCCCGAAAACGAGATTACCAATATCCGTTACGGGCAGAGTTACAAGAATCCCAATCATATTGTTTTTGTAAAAAGAGGGATTTCTAACGGTATGCTGGATGTGCTGACCTTTACAAAGAAAGACGGTCAATGGAAATTTGTTTCTTACGAAAATTAATATTGAATGAATACAAAATACAATTACTCATTATTAAAGCATAATACTTTCGGCATTAATGTTGCCGCAGATACTTTTTTTGAATACAGCAGTGTGGAAGAGTTGAGCGACTTTATTACCACTCTTCGGCACACTTCCGAGGAACAGAAACCGATTCTGCATATCGGCGAAGGAAGCAACCTTTTGTTTTTGGATAACTTCAACGGAGTGATTCTGCATTCACAAATCAAGAACATACAGCGAATTTCCGAGCGTAAAAACGTGATTGTGCTGCGTGTGGGCAGTGGATTGAAGTGGGACGACTTTGTGGCTTACTGTACTCTGAACGGTTTTTGCGGTATTGAAAACCTGTCAGGCATTCCCGGTGAGGTGGGAGCCAGTGCGGTTCAAAACATCGGTGCCTACGGTGTGGAGGCGGCCGATACCATTTTGCGTGTAGAGGTTGTGGATCTCGAAACAGGAAAGAAACGTTTGATTTCCAAGAAGGACTGTCAGTACGGCTACCGTAACAGCATCTTTAAGAATGAATATAAGGGACGTTATGCCGTGACTTATGTACATTATAAACTTTCCAAGAAATTTGTGCCGAACCTTTCTTATAAGGCACTGAAGACTGTGGTTGATGTAAAATATGAGCGTCGTCAGCTCACACCGACCGACATCCGTAAGGAGGTGATTCATCTGCGTGATGAGAAACTGCCCGATCCGAATGTATTGGGCAATGCCGGCAGTTTCTTCATGAACCCTGTTGTCGGAAAGCAGCAGTTGGAACAGTTCCAGAAGGAATATAAGCATGTGCCTTTCTATGAAATCGACGAGGAGCGGGTGAAAATTCCGGCAGCCTGGCTGATTGAGCAGTGCGGATGGAAAGGAAAGATTCTGGGCACTGTTGGTGTATACAGCAAGCAGCCGCTTGTTCTGGTAAATTGTGGAGGAGCCACAGGGCGTGATGTTGCCGATCTGGCAGCAGCCGTGAGCCAGAGTGTACACGAAAAGTTCGGCATTGACCTGCATCCGGAGGTGAATTTTATAGCTTCGTAAATTTATGAGAGTAACTTTTCTGGGCACGGGTACCAGTACGGGAGTTCCACAAGTGGGGTGTAGTTGCGCCGTATGCACCAGCGACGATCCGCGTAATGTCCGCCTGAGAACTTCGGTTCTTCTGGAAGAAAACGGCAAGAGACTGCTGTTGGATTGCGGTCCCGATTTCCGTCAGCAGATGTTGCGTGTTCCTTTTGGGCAGATCGACGGAGTGCTGGTTTCGCATGAGCATTATGATCATGTGGGAGGAATAGACGATTTGCGTCCTTTCTGTGCTTTGGGTTCTATACCTTTATATATGGAGGACTATGTGGCCGAGCGGATACGTACACGTCTGCCTTACTGTTTTCTGGAGAACAAGTACCCCGGAGTTCCGAATATCGAGTTGCATCCTGTGCCTTTGCATGAAACATTCACGGTTGCCGGTTTTCAGGTCACTCCGTTGCGGGTGATGCATGCGGCGCTTCCTATTTATGGTTACCGGGTTAATAACATGGCTTATATCACCGATATGAAGACCATCCCCGATACGGAACTGGAGTATCTTCAGAATCTGGATCTGCTGGTTGTAAACGGACTGCGTCATAAGGAGCATTATTCGCATCAGACCATAGAAGATGCCTGTACGTTTGCCCGCAAGGTGCAGGCGCGCCGCACTTATTTGATTCACATGAGCCATCAGGCCGGTTTGCATGCCGAGTTGGAAAAGCAGCTTCCGGAGCATATTTTTGCGGCTTATGACGGTCTTTCCGTGGGTTGTGTTTGATATTTATGTTAAAATAAGTTATACGGTCTCATTTTTTCTCGAAATCTATTGCTTTGATAAAATAAAAGATTACATTTTGCAATGTGTTTTTCATAGTATTAGATTTAAGGTTAACAAAGGTGAGATCTTAGCGAAGATCTAAAAAAATCCTACCTGCAGTGATTGCAAGTAGGATTCTTTTTTTATATGCCCTTGGCAACTTTCTTGTTGAACCTCCAATAGAAAAGCATTCCTGCAACAGACAGGGCTATCGGAAAGGCCATCCAGATGCCTACCGGTCCCCAGGCAAACTGTATTCCCAGAAAATAACTTAGTGGCAAAGAGATAACAATGTAACTGATGAATGCATAGCGCATCATCGGTTTTACGTCGGCAATACCGCGCAGGGCATTCGCAAAATTGGTCTGTAGTCCGTCACCAAGCTGATAGAGTACGAAGGGCACCATAAGGCTCATGACAATGGCGCTGACTGCCGGGTCGTTCGTAAAGAACGAGCTGATCTGATGGCGGCAGAGCACCATAATGCTGGAGAGGATAACGCCGCAGAACAGAATCATGCGGTAGCCTGCAAAGGCACAGCGGCGCACATTGCCCGTATCTTTCAGACCGGTGAAGTGACTGATACGGATGGCTACCGATGCTCCAATTCCATAATAAATCATATAACATACCGATGCCACATTGGTCATAATCTGATGGGCAGCCAGTGCGGAAGTGCCGATCCAGCCCTGCATTACGGCGCACAGGGCGAAAGAAGCGCACTCCATACCCATCTGCAAGCCGATTGGAAGGCCCAGTCGGTTCAGTTTCTTGCGGAGTTCGCGATTGCCTTCACGAAGGCGGAATCCCTCCTGATAAGTCCGGAAAGAAGAAGAGCGGTAGAAGATGAAAGTCATGCAGAGCAGCATACCGATGCGCGACAGGCAGGTGGAGATGCCGGCTCCGAGCAGTCCCAGTTCGGGGAAGGGGCCCCAACCGTAAATCAGGAACCAGTTGCCGATGATGTTGAAGACATTAGCTCCGATCATGATCCACATGGCAATCTGGGTCTTTCCGATTCCGTCGAAGAATTGTTTATAGGCGTTGAACAGAATCTGGAAAGGAAGAGAAACCAGAATGACCAGATAGTAGGGACGGATGATGGGAAGCAGTTCCTCCGGTTGTCCCAGCCGGTCCAGAAAAAAATACAGACTGCCCATGAGCAGTACGATGACAGCCGCCAGAATGCCGTTGGTCTGCAGGCTGCAGCGCAATGACTGTCCGATGTGGTGATGCTCCTGACGGGCATGATAGGCACCTACTACTGGTGTCAGTCCATAGGAATAACCCATGGCAAAGATCAGTACCAGAGTCATTACATTATTGACAAAACCGGCGGCAGCAAGCGCTTGCGAGCTGTATTGTCCGGTCATGATCGTGTCGGCCAGTCCTTGTACAATGGTACCGATCTGTCCGATGATGATGGGAAACCCCAATGCGATAAGGGAACGGATATGGGTTTTGTAACTTAAAACTGATGATGGATTCATTTTTCTGTTTTCGTTTTAAAGCCGATGATTTTTTGGTATCTTTGCATTTACCAAGAATTAAGTGTATATGAAGATTGTATTGGATTTGCATACTCACTCCATTGCTTCGGGTCATGCCTACAGCACCATTCAGGAAATGGCTGCCGCCGCTGCCGAAAAAGGACTGAGTTTTTTGGGAATTACGGAGCACGGGCCTTTGGTACCGGGTGCGCCCGACCCTATTTATTTCAGAAATCTGCATTGCATTCCCAAGGTTATCTCCGGAGTGCGTATTCTGCATGGTGCCGAACTGAATATCTGCGATTTGCAGGGAAATCTGGATTTGGGAGAGGAATATTACAAGCGTTTTGACCATGTGGTAGCCGGAGTGCATAAGGTTTGCTTCCCGGCATCTACGCAAACAAAGAATACGGATGCGGTACTGGCAGCCATGCACAATCCCCGGGTGAACATTATCAGTCATCCGGCAGACGGGGCCGCCACCGTGAATCTGGAGGCACTGGTGCGCGCCTCACGCGAGACAGCCACTCTGCTGGAGGTCAACAACAGTTCGCTGAGCCCGCAGCGCAAGAATCCGGTGGCCCGTGCACTGAACACGGAACTGTTGCAGCTGTGCCGCAAATATGATGTTCCGGTGATTCTCGGAAGCGATGCCCATATATCCTTTTCCATAGCCGATTACACCCATGTGTATGAGCTTCTTCGGGAAACGGCTTTTCCCGAAGAACTGATTGTCAATACAGACATGCACCGTTTTAACCGTTTCACCGGGCTGCAACTGGCCTAGTGAAACATGTTTCTATAGAACACCTTCCGGTCCTGAAAGGCATAACGGATTCGGTTGGCCAGATACACGCAGGACAGGCGCAGGTCATAGAACGGGAGATAGATGCCGGCAGTCTTGATGCGGAACAGCTGTGCTGCGGTTTTCATTTCGCGGATGCGCAGTCCGGTCCACAAGCCCAGCAGAATGACAATGCCCGCCGTAATCTCCCAGTGTTGAGTCAGAATGCTGATGGCGAGTGCCGTGATGCTGAGCAGGAAAAGCAGCCAGATCATAGTCATGCGGAGACCTCCGCACAGACGGAAGAGTGTGCTGTGCGTGTAGAAGCGTGCCGCCTCTTTCTGGCAGAGTATTTCGTGCTTCCAGTTTTTGCTGTCAGCAGTTTCTGTTTCCAGCAGCAGCGCTTCCGGCTCGATGCAGACCCCTGTTCTTTCTTTCTGGCTGAATCGGTTTACGAAGACGCTCTCCACTCCGGAGAGCAGGATGCCATATTCGCCGAAGTTCTTGCAGGAAAGCAGTTTCTCTTTGCGGAAAGCCAGATTGACCTCATTGCAGCGGAACGCCTGATGGCCGATGGCCCACGACAGGAAGCGGTTCTGTTCCAGCAGACAGTGGAAGGCACGGAGAGAACTGCTGCCGGTATTTACCGAACGTGCTCCCAATACGAAGTCTCGGTCTGCCGTCATTTGTGCAGCCAGGTGGCGCAGCCATTGTCCGGATGCCGGCTGGAAGTCAGGAGTCAGAAGCACGACCCAGGGATAACGGGCTGCTTTGGCTCCCAATATCAGGGCCAGGGTGTGTATGCTCACCTGGCGGGTATCTTTGGGAATGAAGGTGTGCTGCAGGTTTTCATATCGTTTTTCCATATTTTCCAGAAGTAGACGGGTGTTGTCTGTTGAGTTCTTGTCCACCACGACTACTTCAAACGAGTCGTATGCCTGTTCCAGCACATTTTCCAGCAGGGGCGTCAGTTTCTGTTCCTGATTTTCGGTCAGGATGATCACGGAGATACCGGGCATTTCCGTTTGACGGGCGCTTTCGGTGTCTCTTCTGTTCTCTTTTCCTTTTAATTTCTTATTCAGGGCATTCGGTTGGCATACTCTGAACAAATTAACTGCCCACACAAGCAGAAAACTTGTGTAGGCAGTGATTTCTATCGGATTTGTCAGAAAAAACATTTATAAAAGATCTTCTGTGGTATATCCTAAAGGCAACTCGCGGCAGTTGTACTGCGAAGCCATGATTTCTCCATAAGCTCCGGCGGAACGCAACGCAATCAGGTCGCCCCGGTGACATTTGTTTAATTTATATTCTTTTGCAAAGACATCGCTCGATTCGCAGATCGGTCCTACAACGTCGTACACCTCTTCGGCTTCTTCGCTGCTCAGATTCTCAATCTGGTGATAAGCGTGGTAGAGAGCCGGACGGAGCAGATCGGTCATACCGGCATCTACGATGGCAAACTGCTTTACTGTAGCCTGCTTTACGTAGAGCACCCGGGTGATGAGGCTTCCGCACTGTCCCACAACGGCGCGTCCCAACTCAAAATGCAGGTGCTGACCGTCGCGCAGCTTCAGATTCTTTTCGTAAGTCTCGAAATAGGCTTTGAAGTCTGGAATCGGATTGGCGTCCGGTGCCTGATAGTCAATACCGAGTCCGCCACCCACGTTGATGTTCTCTACGCTGATTCCTGCCTTCTCCAAACGATCCTGCAGTTCGTTGATGCGGTTGCACAAAGCCTTGAAATCGTCCATTTCAAGAATCTGTGAACCGATGTGGAAGTGCAGTCCGATGAACTTCACGTGATTCATTCCGGCAGCGATGCCAATCACTTTCTCCATGTCCTCCATGGCGATTCCGAACTTGTTTTCGGCCAGTCCGGTGGTGATATTGGCATGTGTGTGTGCTCCCACATTCGGATTGATGCGGAAAGACACGCGGGCCACTTTCTGTTTCTGGGCTGCCAGTTCATTGATCACTTCCAGTTCGGCAATGCTCTCCACGTTGAAGTAGGCAATGTCGGCGTCCAGTCCCAGATTGATTTCCCAATCGCTTTTTCCCACTCCGGCATACACGATTTCCTCGGCCGGGAATCCTGCTGCCAGACTGGCGCGGATTTCGCCGCCGCTCACGCAGTCGGCGCCAAATCCTGCCTGGCTGATCAGTTTCAGTACTTTCGGGTTTGCATTAGCCTTTACGGCATAGTGCAAATGATAGTTTGGTTTGTCTCCGATTTCTTTCTTGATGGCTTCGAGTGTCTGTGTCAGAAGCTCGGTGTCATAATAATAGAACGGAGTGCGTATGTCTTTGAATTTGTCTGCGGATATTTTGTGCATCATAAATGTTGTTGTATTTATTTCTTGTGGAATAATGTATCACTCAAAGCCTGCAAAGTGCGTTTCTTGTCTTCACCCTTCACCAGGAATGAAATGTTGTGATTGCTTCCTCCATAAGAAATCATACGTACCGGAATGTCCTTCAGAGCTTCTGTAGCCAGAGTTTCGAAGCCTACGTTGCTCCATGCCAGGTCACCCACAACACAGATGATACACATGTTCTCGTCTACGGTTACGGTTCCGTATTTCATCAGGTCGGCGATGATGTCCTTCAGATATGAAGTGTTGTCAATGGTAATCGATACACCCACCTCAGAAGTACATACCATGTCGATGCTGGTCTTGTAGCTTTCGAAGATCTCGAATACCTTTCTCAGGAAACCGTAAGCCAGCAACATGCGGCTTGACTGGATCTGGATAGATACGATATTGTCCTTGGCAGCCACGGCCTTGATAACGCCTTTCTCGATCTTGTTGTTGATGATGGTACCCGGAGCTGTCGGATCCATAGTGTTCAGCAGACGTACCGGAACACCGGCAAACTTGGCAGGCTGGATACAAGTCGGATGCAGAATCTTGGCACCGAAATAAGCCAACTCGGCAGCCTCCTCAAAGTGCAGCTGACGTACCGGCTCGGTGTGGTCAACGATTCTCGGGTCGTTGTTGTGCATACCGTCGATGTCGGTCCAGATCTGGATCTCCTCAGAGTTCAGTACAGCACCGATCAAGCAAGCTGTGTAGTCAGAACCACCGCGCAACAGGTTGTCCACCTCGCCGTAAGCGTTCTTGCAGATGAATCCCTGAGTGATGTAGATTTCGTAACCCGGGTTCTTCTCCATGATCTCATTGGTCTTCTCCTTAATGAAGTTCATGTCCGGTTCCGCGTTCTTGTCGGTACGCATGAATTCCAGTGCCGGCAACAGGATAGTCTTCACACCGCACTCTTTCAGGTAGTTGGTCACCATGTTGGTGCTGATGATTTCGCCCTGAGCCAGGATGATCTTCTCCTCGAAAGAAGTGAACATCACCTTGGTGAAGGTTCTGATGTAGTTGAACTCTTCTTTCAGGAATTCCAGAGTCTTCTGTTTGTATTCCTCGGTAGCATACAGCTCCTCTACATGCTCGATATATTTCTGTTCCAGGCGGTTGATGATGTTGTTTGCGCCTTCCGGATTTTTCTTGTACAGGTAGTCAGAAATCTCAACCAGAGTGTTGGTTGTTCCCGACATGGCAGATAATACTACGATTTTAGTTTCTCCGTCACTAGTAATCAGTTTAGATACATCTTTCATTCTCTGAGCAGAGCCAACAGATGTTCCACCAAATTTTAAAACTTTCATATTATTCCTTATGGTAAAATGGTTATTATTAAATTCTTTACTTAAAGTGATACCTGTTTGCGGAAGCTTTCTGTGCATTCTTCCAGCTGCGCGTCTTTGCAGCGATATACGGCACCCGGGAATTCCTGAATCAGCTGTTCGTTGTGCGTGCTCATGATCACGGCGGTGCCGTTTTTGCAGATTTCATAAAGCAATGCCGCAGTCTTGCGTCCCGTTTCGGCATCCAGATTTCCGGTTGCTTCGTCGGCGATGATGAGTTTCGGCTTGTTGAGCAGTGCCCGGGCGATGCACACTCGTTGCTGTTCGCCTCCGGAGAGCTCATAGGGCATACTCTTTTTATAGTTTTCCATCTCCACCAGTTGCAGCACCCGGTCGATACGTTCCTTCCGTTCTTTTTTCTTTTTCCATCCGGTGGCGCGGAGCACAAAGTTCAGGTTTTCCTCTACATTCCGATCGAGCAGCAGCTGAAAGTCCTGAAACACGATGCCCAGTTGGCGCCGTAGGGTAGGGATCTGTTTTCTTTTTACATGACACATGTCGGTATTCAGCACCATGGCCTTGCCTTTGTTCACGTCCAGTTCGCCATACAGCGTCTTGAGCAGCGACGTTTTTCCGGTGCCTACCTTACCGATGATGTAGACAAACTCTCCCTCGTTCACTTGCAGTTTAACGTCTTTCAGAATCAGATGATCTTCCTGATACACCTGCACCTGATCAAAATCCACTAACATAAAAAATGGAACTAAGGAGTCTGGTTAATGTTTCTTCCAGCCCGGATTGTGGCGTACCATCAATTCCTGAGCCATGTCCTCAATGCGCAGTCCCTTGGCGGTCAGCAGCACGATGAGGTGATAAATCATGTCCGAGCCTTCATAGATGAGGCGCTCGTCTGTGCCGTTCACCGCTTCGATGACCGCTTCCAGAGCTTCTTCGCCCACTTTCTGTGCCATGCGGTTCAGACCGTCCTTGAACAGACTGGTGGTGTAAGAGCCTTCCGGCATTTCGCGGTGTCTTTTCTCGATGAAGTCCTGCAGTTCGGTGAGGAACAGCAGCGGGTTCATCCGGTTCTCTTCGCCCCAGCAGGTATCGGTGCCGGTGTGGCATACCGGGCCCACCGGGTTTACACGGATGAGCAGTGTGTCCTGATCGCAGTCGTTTTTGATGGAAACCACGTTCAGGAAGTTTCCGCTTTCTTCTCCCTTGGTCCACAGTCTTTGCTTGGTTCTGCTGTAGAAAGTCACCTTGCCCGTCTCCACGGTTTTATCGTATGCTTCCTGGTTCATGTAACCGAGCATCAGCACGTTCTTGGTCTTATCGTCCTGTATGATGGCGGGAACCAGTCCACCCATTTTGTCAAAATCAATTTTCATGTCTTTGTGGTTATTTTATAGTCTGACTTCAATACCCTCGTCTTTCAGATAATGTTTCAGGTCGGGTATCTTTATTTCTCCGAAATGGAATACGCTTGCAGCCAATGCCGCATCGCTCTTTCCTATGGTGAAGGCATCCTTGAAATGCTCCATATTGCCGGCACCGCCCGAAGCGATTACGGGGATGCTCAGGCTGTCGGCCAGCTGCGCCAGCGCTTCGTTGGCGAATCCGGTCTTCACGCCGTCGTGGTCCATGGACGTGAAGAGGATTTCTCCTGCGCCGCGGTCGTTCACTTCACGGGCCCATTCCAGCAGCTTGCGTTCTGTCTTCACGCGTCCGCCGTTCAGATAGCAGAACCAGCCCTCTTCGGTCTGTTTGGCGTCAATGGCCACCACACATACCTGCGAACCGAAATGACGGGCAATCTCGTCGATGAGTTCCGGGCGTCGCAGTGCGGCCGAGTTGATGCTGATCTTGTCGGCTCCGGCATTCAGCAGCCGGTCCACGTCCGCCAGTTCGTTGATTCCTCCTCCCACGGTAAAGGGGATGGAAATCTGTGCAGCCACCTGCTGCACCATCGAGGTGAAGGTTTTTCTTCCCTCATGGCTGGCGGTAATATCCAGATACACCAGTTCGTCGGCACCCTGTTCGCTGTAAGCCTTGCCCAGTTCCACCGGGTCGCCTGCCTGGCGCAGATTCACAAAATTCGTTCCTTTCACGGTCTGTCCGTCCTTGATGTCCAGACACGGTATGATTCTTTTCGCTAATGCCATAATTATCGGTTTTCTTCCATCCAGAGAGCCAGATCCTTCAGTGCGATGCGTCCCTCGTAAATAGCTTTTCCAAACACTACGGCCGGGATGCCGGCCTGATCCAGTTCCTTCAAGTCATTCATGGAGCTCACGCCTCCGCTGGCAATGAGATGGCATTGCGGATATTGGGTCATGATTTCCCGGTACAGCGCTGTGGCCGGTCCCTGCAGGGTGCCGTCCTTGCTGATTTCCGTGCAGAGCACTTTCTGCACCCCCTTTTGGATATATTTGTCCAGAAACGGAATCAGCTCGTCGCTGCTGTCTTCTTTCCATCCGTTGATGGAGATGCGTCCGTTTTTGACGTCCGCTCCGAGGATGATGCGCTCGCTGCCCAACTGCTGGAGCCATCCCAAGAACAGTTCCGGCTGGGTTACGGCCACACTGCCTACGGTGACCATCTGCGCTCCGCTTTCCGTAGCGATGCGGATGTCCTCGTCCGTTTTGATTCCGCCGCCGAAGTCGATTACCAGATTGGTAGCCTGCGCCATGCGTTCCAGAACCTTATGGTTCACCACATGTTTGGAGCGGGCTCCGTCCAGGTCCACCACGTGCAGGCGTTTGAAACCATATTCTTCAAATTCCCGGGCCACTGCCACAGGATCCTCGTTATATACTTTCTGGGTGTCGTAGTCACCTTTTGTCAGGCGCACGCATTTCCCTCCGATCAGGTCTATAGCAGGAATCAGTTCTATCATATTCTAAGGGTTAGAGGTCCAAGAAATTCCGGATGATACGTTCGCCCACGCTGCCGCTCTTTTCCGGATGAAACTGAGTGGCATAGAAATTGTCCTTGTGCAGCGAGGCACTGAACGGCTGGATATATTCGGTTACCGCCGTAGTCTGCTCGCACACCGGCACATAGAAGCTGTGAACGAAATAAACAAACTCATCTTCTGCAAAGCCCTTGAACAAGGCATCTTTGGGCTGTTTCAGGGTGTTCCATCCCATGTGAGGCACCTTGTCTTCGTGTCTCTGCGGTCTGAATTTCAGTACGTCCACGTCGAAGATGCCCAGACAGTCCACATCCCCTTCTTCCGAATGGCGGCACATGAGCTGCTGCCCGATACAGATGCCCAGCACGGGCTGTTTCAGGTCGCGGATCAGCTGGTCCAGCTTGTGCTCCTTCAGATAGGCCATAGTGTTCTTGGCTTCTCCTTGTCCCGGAAAAAGAATCTTGTCTGCCGCGAGAAGCTCCTCGGGGTTGTCTGTGACGAGCGGTGACACGCCGACACGGTGCAGTGCATTGACAACAGAGCATATATTTCCGGCATTATACTTTACAATGGCTACTTTCATTCAGTCTTTAAATTACATTATGAGCTATTTAGGCGCAAATATACGAAAAAAAAAGCAACTAGGTCCTTTTGCCAGAAAAAAAGTAAAAGGAGTAGCGGCAAATTAAGAAATGACCTTTTGAGGGGGGCTGTTTTGTGGGGGCGGCCCCGATTTGCGGATGAGGTTGGCGAGGGGCGGGTTTCTGTAGAAAATACGAAAAGAAACGGAGTGCCGGATGGGGCAGATAAAACAAAAAAATCGTCCTGATGATTTGTTTCATTGATTTCGATGAAAATTTCAAATCATCAGGACGATTTTTCAGAGCCTTTCCGAGGCCTTCCTGTTCTGGGTTACATGTGAGTGAGCCTTACCGGTTTCCCTGTTTGCAAAGCACCAGTTCATGACTGATCACCGGAGGGAGGTCTTCGGCATAATGAGTGACCATAATCAGCGTTTTGCCCGCTTTCTCCGCAAACTTTTCGATGATGAATTTCACCCGTTCGCGGTTGGAATGATCCAGTCCGTGCAGCGGTTCGTCGAGGATGAGCAGGGGAGGATTCTTGACAAAGGCTCGGGCCAGCAGGCAGAGCCGCTGTTCGCCGCTGGAAATTTTCAGGAAAGTGCTGTCCTTCAGATGAGCGATACCGAACAGTTCCATCCATTTCACGCAGATTTCCTTCTGTTCCGGTTTGGGGCGCACATAAAGACCAACCGAGTCATTCAGTCCGCTGGCCACGATGTCCAGTGCCGGCATGTCCTTCAGGTAGGCACGGTGCATTTCGGGGCTGACATATCCGATCTGTTTCTTGATGTCCCAGATGCTCTCACCCGTTCCTCTCTTTTTGCCGAACAGCTCGATGTCGCAGGCATAACTTTGCGGATTGTCGGCGCATACCAGACTCAGCAGCGTGGATTTTCCGGAGCCGTTCTGGCCTTTCAAGGCCCATTTCTCTCCTTTTTTCACCTGCCAGTTCAGCTGGTCCAGAATCACTCGTTTGCCATATTGAATGTGGATGTTGTTGAATTTCAGAATATCTCCACCCAGGTTTTCTTCCGGTTTTTCGTTTTTTTGCAACTCGCTGAGCATGAGTTCGATGGCATGTGCATCAAAATGAGCGCTTTCCGGATTCTGTTCCAAAAAGGCGTTACGCTCTGTTTTCGGCAGTACCTCCAGGTCTTTTACCGGAATCACGTGCGTGATGAAATCCGGAATGTCACTGTTGCGTGAAAGCACCAGAATCACCTGCAAGTCCGTTTCGGCAATCAGCTTTTTCAGCAGGTCGGTCAGCTGTTCGCGTGCCGTGCTGTCCAAGCCGATATACGGGTTGTCCATGATCAGCACCTTCGGGGCGGCCAACAGCGTTTTGGTCAGCTGGAACTTGCGCAGCTCACCGCTGGACAGGGTGATGATGCGTTTGTCCTCCAGCTCCTCCAAGTGGAACAGACGGTACAGCTTGTCGCGCAGTTCTTCCTTGCGCCGGCTTCCGGCTTCATCCTGACGGCAGTTGTTGCGGAAGCACTCTTCGAGCAGAGTGCCTACGGTAGGCACCGACTCGTCAATGTCGTGCTGGTTCCACCGCTGCTGGTAATAATAGGTTCCGTCGTGGTCGCCATACGAGTCGCGGAAGGTGATGGATTTGATGTTGTCGCTGATGAGCGGATAAGGAGACGGGGAGAAGTCATACGCCACTTCGTTGCGCAACAGCGGCAGTTTGCCCGTGATGATGTCCACCAGACGGGTCTTTCCGCTACCGTTTTCGCCTACGATGGCAATCTGTTCTCCCTTGCAGATGCACAGGTCTACCGGAGTCTTGGTGCGGTAAAGCGGATGCCGGGTTACTCCCTGAACTATTTCTATTACTTTTTGCTCCATGATGTTTCTTTATAATCCTTTGACTTTATTCGGATTCTTCTGTATGAAATCCTTCCATCCCGAGTAGGCCTTGGTGGTGTCGGGGCGTCCCATCTGCAGAAAATGGCAGTAGGCGGCCGCCAGTCCGTCCGTGGCATCCAGATAAGGCAGCATGTCAGAGTCGGCTATTTTCAGGATGCGTTGCAGCATGCCCGCCACCTGCTCCTTGCTGGCCTGTCCGTTACCGGTGATGGCCATCTTGATTTTCAGAGGCGCATATTCCGTAATCGGTACCTCATGCTTCATGGCCGCCGCGATGGCTACTCCCTGCGCACGCCCCAGTTTGAGCATACTCTGCACGTTCTTTCCGAAGAAAGGGGCCTCGATGGCCAGCTCATCGGGCAGATAAGACTCGATGATGCCGCTCAGGCGGTCGAAGATACGTCCCAGTTTGAGATAAGGGTCGGTATATTTTCTCAGGTCAATCACCCCCATGGCCACCATTTCCGCACGGTTGCCCTTTACCTTCAGAATGCCGTAACCCATGAGGTTGGTACCCGGGTCCACCCCCAGAATGATTTTTTCGCAGTCCTTCTTCGGTATCATGCTTCTTCGATGATTTCCATCAGGGTAGAGAAGGCCACTACCTTTTCATTGAACAGAGCCACCATCTCGTCGTGCAGCTGTTTGCCCAGCTTGGTGTACCACTGGTGAAGCACGGCCGAGCTTTCCACCTCAAACTGCAGGGAGAAGCACTCCGTATCCTCGTCGCGGTGTGAGAGGATCTTGCTCAGACGGGCTTTCTGCAGCAGACCGGTTTCGAGCGTTTTCTGGATATATACCTGATGAGCCCAGATGACGAAGTTGCGCGCTTCGTTGAAATCCACCTGGAAAGTGATGTTGTAGACTAGCATATTGTTCTGATAATTTGTTTGTAATGAAGTGCAAAGTTATAATAAAAATAGGAAACCGCAGGGGCAAAAATCTTAAACTGTAGGTAAAATGTTGTTTTTTAAGTATAAAATGTAGACGGTTTCATTTTTTAATCTTACTTTTGCAACCGGAATGATTTTAACCCTAAAAAGAAGATTATGAAGAAGGTTCTAGCTTTTACCCTCCTGTGTTTTGTAATGCTGACTACTGCATTCGCTCAAAATGCCGCCAAGCAGGCCGACATCAAGTTTGACAAAACAAGCCACAACTTCGGCACTTTTTCGGAGGACAATCCTGTAGTGACCTGTGTGTTTACCTTTAAGAATACCGGAACAGCCCCGCTGATTATCCATCAGGCCGTGCCATCTTGCGGATGCACCGTGCCAACCTATACCAAAGAGCCGGTGAAACCCGGAGAGAGCGGTAAGTTGGAAATCCGTTATAACGGAGTCGGCAAATTCCCGGGACACTTCAAGAAATCCATCACCGTGCGCACCAATGGCAAGACCAAGATGGTACGCCTGTATGTAGAAGGTACGATGGAAGCTTCAAAAAAATAAACTGCATGTTGCAAACAAAAAGATAAACCACGAAAAACTCATTTCCGGATGCTCAGGCATTCTGAAATGAGTTTTTTTTTGAATTAAAACACAATATTCTTATGGAATGTAAAGCAATTTTTCTGGATATTGACGGCACACTGGTGTCTTTCAAAACTCATACGATTCCCGCTTCGACGCTTGAAGCCGTGAAGGCGGCACGCCGTAAGGGAATAAAAGTTTATGTGGCAACCGGTCGCCCCCTGCTTTTCATTGACAATTTGGGAGAGCTGGAGTATAACGGTCTGGTGACGACTACCGGAGCCCACTGCATCGACCGTGAAGGCAAGTCCTTCGCCTTGCGTACGGTAGACCGCGGGGATGTGGAGCGCCTGGTGCGTCATCACGAAACCTGTCCTCAGGAGGCTTTCCCCATTATTTTTGTGGCGCAGGATGAACTGTTTGTCACCGGACTGTCGCCCGAGCTGGAAGCTCTGTCCCATCTGTTGAATTTCGAGATTCCGACTGTGCTACCGGTGGCTCATGCGCTGGAGAAAGACATTTTGCAGATTATCGCCTTCTTCCCGCCTCAGGACGAAGCCCGCTATATGGAGCAGCTGATGCCCGGATGCGTGGCCATGCGCTGGCATCCCACCTTTGTGGACATCATCACGCGGGGAGTAAGCAAGAGCTACGGCATCGACCGCATGCTGGAGCACGAGGGTATTTCTCTGGAACAGACTGTGGCTTTTGGCGATGGAGGCAACGATATCGACATGCTGCGACATGTCGGTCTGGGAGTGGCTATGGGCAATGCTTCCGACGAAGTGAAGGCCGCTGCCGGCTTTGTGACCCGCAGTGTGGACGAGGATGGAATAGAATATGCCCTGCGTACACTGGGAATTCTGTGATTTTTTATGCGGAAACTGTTCCGGTTGTCCGTTTTATTGTTTATTTTTGCATGAGTAAGAACTTATAAACCCTATGAACATGAAGAAACAATTAAAGAAAGTACTGGTGCTGGGTTCCGGTGCCTTGAAAATCGGTCAGGCCGGAGAGTTTGACTATTCAGGTTCGCAGGCTTTGAAAGCTTTGCGCGAAGAAGGTATCCGTTCTGTTCTGGTCAATCCGAACATTGCTACGATCCAGACCTCTGAAGGTATTGCCGATCAGGTATATTTCCTCCCGGTTACTCCTTATTTCGTAACCGAAATCATCAAGAAAGAACGTCCCGACGGTATTCTGCTCGCCTTTGGAGGACAGACCGCGCTGAACTGTGGTACGGAACTCTATCAGAAAGGTATTCTGAAAGAATATGGTGTAGAGGTGCTCGGTACTTCCGTTGAGGCTATCATGTATACTGAAGACCGCGACCTGTTTGTAAAGAAACTGGACGAGATCGAGATGAAGACTCCGGTGAGCCAGGCCGTGGAAAATATGGAAGACGCTTTGGCTGCCGCCCGCCGTATCGGTTATCCGGTAATGATCCGCTCGGCTTATGCTTTGGGTGGCTTGGGTAGCGGTATCTGTCCGAACGAAGAGAAATTTGTGGAACTGGCCGAGAGTGCCTTCACTTTTGCTCCTCAGATTCTGGTAGAGGAGTCGCTGAAAGGCTGGAAGGAAATCGAGTTTGAGGTAATCCGCGATGCCAACGACCACTGCTTCACCGTGGCCAGCATGGAAAACTTCGACCCGCTGGGTATCCACACCGGTGAGTCTATCGTGGTGGCACCGACTTGCTCTTTGACCGAGGAACAGGTGACCATGCTTCAGGAGCTGTCTAAGAAATGTATCCGTCACTTGGGTATTGTGGGTGAGTGTAACATCCAGTATGCCTTCAACGCCGATACCAACGACTATCGTGTCATCGAGGTTAATGCCCGCTTGAGCCGTTCATCAGCTCTGGCTTCCAAGGCTACCGGTTATCCGTTGGCTTTCGTAGCCGCTAAGATCGGTTTGGGTTATACTTTGGACCAGATCGGTGAGATGGGCACTCCGAACTCAGCTTATGTAGCTCCTTCACTGGACTATCTGATTTGTAAGATTCCTCGTTGGGACCTCACCAAGTTTGCCGGTGTATCCCGTCATATCGGTTCCAGCATGAAGTCTGTGGGCGAAATCATGTCTATCGGCCGCTCTTTCGAGGAAATCATCCAGAAGGGACTGCGTATGATCGGTCAGGGTATGCACGGATTTGTGGGCAACGACAACCTGCACTTTGACAATCTGGACGACGAGCTGGCCAATCCGACCGACTTGCGTATCTTTGCCATTGCCCAGGCTTTGGAAGAAGGATATACCATTGACCGCATCTTCGAACTGACCAAGATTGACCCTTGGTTCATCGGCAAGCTGAAGAATATCGTGGACATGAAGGCCCGTTTGCAGGAATACAACAAGCTGGAGGATATCTCTGCCGAGCTGTTGCGTGAGGCTAAGGTGCTGGGCTTCTCTGACTTCCAGATTGCCCGCTTCGTGCTGAAACCACAGCAGGGAAATATGGAGAAGGAAAACCTCCAGGTGCGTGCTTACCGTAAGCAGTTGGGTATCCTGCCGGCTGTGAAGCGCATCAATACCGTAGCTTCAGAGCATCCGGAACTGACCAACTACCTGTATATGACTTACGCCGTAGAGGGTTACGACGTGAACTATTATAAGAACGAGAAATCAGTTGTTGTACTGGGTTCAGGAGCTTACCGAATCGGTTCTTCCGTAGAGTTCGACTGGTGCTCTGTAAATGCCATTCAGACTGCCCGCAAGCTGGGTTACAAGTCTATCATGATCAACTACAATCCGGAGACTGTTTCTACCGACTACGACATGTGCGACCGTCTGTACTTCGATGAGTTGTCTTTCGAGCGTGTACTCGATGTCATCGATCTGGAGCAGCCACGCGGCGTGATTGTATCTGTGGGTGGTCAGATTCCGAACAACCTGGCCATGAAGCTGCACCGTCAGTCTGTGCCTATCCTGGGTACCTCTCCGGTATCTATCGACCGTGCCGAGAACCGTAACAAGTTCTCCGCAATGCTCGACCAGCTGGGTATCGACCAGCCGGCATGGCAGGAACTGACCAGCTTGGACGAGATGAAAGCCTTTATCGACAAGGTAGGTTATCCGGTTCTGGTTCGTCCGTCATACGTGCTTTCCGGTGCTGCCATGAACGTATGTCACAACGAAGAAGAGCTGACCCGCTTCTTGCAGATGGCTACCGAGGTGTCTAAGGAATATCCGGTTGTGGTTTCTCAGTTCATGCAGGAGACCAAGGAGATTGAGTTCGACGCGGTAGCTCAGAACGGTGAGGTGGTAGAATATGCCATTTCCGAACACGTTGAGTTTGCCGGTGTGCATTCCGGTGACGCTACACTGGTATTCCCGGCACAGCAGATCTACTTCTCAACAGCACGTGCTATCAAGAAGATCAGCCGTCAGATTGCCAAGGAATTGAACATCTCCGGACCGTTCAACATCCAGTTCCTGGCCAAGGGCCGTCAGGTGAAGGTTATTGAGTGTAACTTGCGTGCTTCACGAAGTTTCCCATTCGTATCGAAGATTCTGAAGCGCAACTTCATCGAAACCGCAACCCGCATTATGCTTGATGCTCCATACAGCCAGCCGGACAAGTCTGCTTTCGACATCGACCGTATCGGTGTGAAGGCTTCTCAGTTCTCATTTGCCCGTTTGCAGAATGCCGACCCGGTATTGGGTGTAGACATGTCTTCAACCGGTGAGGTAGGTTGTTTGGGTGATGACTTCAACGAAGCTCTGTTGAACGCACTCATCGCTACCGGTTACAAGATTCCGAAGAAGTCTGTCATGTTCTCTTCCGGTGCTGCCAAGTCTAAGGTGGATCTGCTCGACGCAAGCCGTATGCTGGCTGCCAAGGGTTATGAAATTTACGCTACTCCGGGTACAGCAGCCTTCCTGAACGAGAACAATGTTCCGGCTGTTACCGTGCACTGGCCGGATGAAAATCCGCAGGATGAGAATAATGTGATGAAGATGATTGCCGACCATAAGTTCGATCTGATTGTGAACATTCCGAAGAATCACAGCAAGCGCGAGCTGACCAACGGTTACCGCATCCGTCGTGGTGCCATCGATCACAACATTCCGTTGATGACCAATGCCCGTCTGGCCAAGGCCTTCATCGAAGCCTTCTGCGAGATGAATATGGAAGACATTCAGATCAAGAGCTGGCAGGAGTATAAATAATTCTTCTGATCCAACTTGTGAAACACTATAAACTCTCTCCGGCAAATCTCTGGATTCGCCGGAGAGAGTTTTTTATATTTGTTTGCTTTTTGTCCGGATTTTTTATACTTTTGTCCGATTTTATTGATATTATTGACTGATTAAATTCTAAAACAATGAAAAGAACAACCCGGCTGTTTCTCGCTCTGTTGGGAATCGTTGTCCTGCTTTTTTCCTGTAAAAAAGAGCAGCGCATAGAGATTGTGAAGGTGGTACATGAGAGTAACTATGATGATCTGGAACAGATGATCGGGGAGGGGATCATTGAATATGATTCTGTATGTTTCTCTGACGGTTCTACAGCCGTGTATCGTTTACAATGGGCGCCTCAGAACAGTCTGACGGAGTTTCGTGACCCGAAAGGACGTGTTGTGGCCACATGGGCCCATGCCTCTGAATGTACGATGCAGGTCATGATCCGTCGTTATGATGATCAGGACCGATTACTCCGTTTTCTAACTTTTGACTGTGAGGACATTGGGGTTACAGACAGTATTTATAAGGAGTGGTTTGGGAATGGAGATTCTCTTTATCTGGTGTTCCGGCAAAAGATGGAACATTGGGATGATGAGGCTTGGGATACGACACACTATTCCCGCTTTGATGTGGAATACAATGCAGAAGGACATGCCGTGCGTGTTTCGCGAAATCAGGGAGCTTCTGAAATTGTGGCTCCCGAGGGCTGTCAGTTGCTGGTGGATATCCAGCCCTGTCAGAGTTTTTGGGTAAGCGATTTGGATGGAGGCCGGTTTGTTTTCCTGGTCGATCAGGTTCCGGCGCAGGCTGATGCTTCAGATTATGTAGTGAAGCGTTATGCCGATATGCTTCCTACCATGGACTTGACCTTTAAGTCAGGCAAGCTTGCTCGGATTCTGTGGCATGCCGAAACTTCGTATTCGGATGCTAGGGCTATGACCTTTACGCATGAAATTATAGATGGAAAGCAGGTTTATACCCGTCAGGAAGAAGGTAGCCCGGTGGCATACCGTAATATCTGGCAAGATGGCAAGTTATTATATCGCCAGCTGATTGGTGCCAAAGGGGAGGTTTTGAAATCAGAAGAATCACCAGACTTGCCTGTGGATAATGACGGCAATCCTCTTTATGAAAAAGACGAGATGAATCCTTTTCGTCATAGTTTTTATTGGTATAATGTGTATGACTGTATTCTGCCGGACTATAGTAGGAAGAAATGAGCTGTTTGGCTAGTAAAGTGCCCCCAAAAAGTTTATGCTTAACTTTTGGGGGCACTTTATAATGTTATTAATACCCGATAGGTTCATTCTTGTTTATAGGAACCGATATTTCCATGTTCTTTCCGTCCCGGATGATCTTAAATAGGATACTGTCCCCTTGGTACAATGTTTCTTTTTGTTCCGGTGTAAGATCCTTCCATAAGATTCCATTTGCGGAAATAATTTCATCGCCTACACGTAAACCCGCTGTATAGTAGTTGTTCTCCTTGTTGTCGGCAATGGTCTCAACAATGAAACGTTGTTGCTTGGTTATAATTTCCATATTGAATCCCATATGATAGCGTCTTGCATGCTTGTCTATGATTCTTTCAAAATTCGGAATAGGCTTCAATCCCATCACCTTCCTCTGAAAATCAAAATACACATTAAAATGCTTCAAAAAATTCAGTCCTATAAGGTAACGACTAGATACAGTGGTCTTATGCTTATGGTCATATGTAGTCACACGGAACGAATCATCCTCATACTCTCCCAGACTTACTTTTACCTCATGATTTCTTGTGTACAGTCCGTTATAAGGTGTAGCAATCCATACCGCATCTTTCTTGTTGTCAAAAAATGCAAGTTCGGAAGCTTCAGACATAAGAATAATGTCGTTCCACGCACCGGTATCAACAAAGAAATCACGGTGTATCGTTACCGTATCTCCGTCTGAGGTTTGTACTTTCAGCGGAAGATTAACATAGATTGTCATAGCTACTGCCGGATGAGTGACCACTTTCATTGGAAACTGCATATATCCTTTTGGCATCTTAAAGCTGTCCGCTTCTTGTATGGTTATGTAGTTGTTTTCGAAATTGAGTCCCCAAACCTTTGTACTGTCCGCACTGGGAATGCCCGTAACTCCATCCGCTTCATTTTCATTAAAAAGTTTACGATAGTTACAAACGCCCCAATAACCAAAATGCATGGGATTCTCGCCCAACTTCAACTTAAGGGTTTCAAGTTCAGGGTCAGAATATAATGTTCTTTTTGTCGTATAAGTAGGATTCCAGGCTACCCCGAACTCGTATTCTCGTGATGGTATGTCTTTGGGTACTAATGAAGGATATTGGTAAACCAATGTAGAGTCTAAAGCTGGAATTCCCCAACCTGTGTCAAAAAATAATTTAGCAGGAATGCTGTCCTGCAATGTAACGGGTATTAAAAGTCTTGGAGCCTCTTCGCTAAATTCAAAAGGTATATGTTTTTCGTTTATTTTATTACCGGCGTCACAACTGCTTTGTGATATGGCCAATAGTAATATGAGCAGATATACGCTCATTGTCTTGTTTATATTGTGGGAATACATATATTTTGTTGATTAAAGATTAAACCTCTAAAAAAATGTCGCTTAAATAATGTTCATTTCCGATTTCATCATTGCTTATACCTATTGTTTTCAATTCATCGAACAATCCATAATGATTTTGTTTTATTAATATCCAATAGACTCATTCTTGTTAATTGGAACCGGGATTTCCATGTTCTTTCCGTCCCGGATGATCTTAAATCTGATGAGGTCCCCTTGGTACAATGTTTCTTTTTGTTCCGGTGTAAGATCCTTCCATAAGATTCCATTTGCGGAAATAATTTCATCGCCTACACGTAAACCCGCTGTATAGTAGTTGTTCTCCTTGTTGTCGGCAATGGTCTCAACAATGAAACGTTGTTGCTTGGTTATAATTTCCATATTGAATCCCATATGATAGCGTCTTGCATGCTTGTCTATGATTCTTTCAAAATTCGGAATAGGCTTCAATCCCATCACCTTCCTCTGAAAATCAAAATACACATTAAAATGCTTCAAAAAATTCAGTCCTATAAGGTAACGACTAGATACAGTGGTCTTATGCTTATGGTCATATGTAGTCACACGGAACGAATCATCCTCATACTCTCCCAGACTTACTTTTACCTCATGATTTCTTGTGTACAGTCCGTTATAAGGTGTAGCAATCCATACCGCATCTTTCTTGTTGTCAAAAAATGCAAGTTCGGAAGCTTCAGACATAAGAATAATGTCGTTCCACGCACCGGTATCAACAAAGAAATCACGGTGTATCGTCACCGTATCTCCGTCAGAGGTTTGTACTTTCAGCGGAAGATTAACATGGAATGTCATACCTTCTTCCGGATGAGTGACCACTTTCATCGGAAACTGCATATATCCTTTTGGCATCTCAAAGCTGTCCGCGTCTTGTATGGTTATGTAGTTGTTCTCGAAATTGAGTCCCCAAATCTTTGTACTGTCCGCACTGGGAATGCCCGTAACTCCATCCGCATCGTTTTCATTAACAAGTTTACGATAGTTGCCAACGCCCCAATTACCAAAATCCATGGGACTCTCGCCCAACTTCAACTTAAGGGGGGCATAATACGATGTGCTTTTTGTTGTATAAGTAGGATTCCAGGCTGAACTGGATACGTCTTCTCGTGACGGCATATCTCCAGGTGTTAATGAAGGATGCTGAGAAACCAACGCTGAATCTAAAAATGGAGTCCCCCCAATACCTGTGTCAAGAACTAATTTAGCAGGAATGCTGTCCTGTAATGTAACGGGTATTAAAAGTCTTGGAAACTCATCGCTAAATTCAAAAGGTATATGTTTTTCTTCTACTTTATTGGCACTATCACAGCTAATATGTAATACTGCCAATGAGCACAGAAGATAAATTCCCCAATGTTTATGCTCCAAACGATGATATGGTTTTCTGAATTGCTTACAGACACTTAGGATCGTTTGTTGAGCTAAAGCTGATCTTTCGCACATGGTATTACGAAATTGTGAAAAAATAGTTTCTAAGTTTCTCATAACAAATAGCGGTTTTTATTTACTGAATTATATATTTCTTTAAGAATCATATTACGAGATCTTTTTCTCTGGTTAGAGTGAAAGGTATTTTGATTGGAATGTATTACCTGATTACTCGTGCGTATTTTCATTGATTCCTCTTTCCTATAAATTGTATGCTTTTGTAAAGCAAACAGAAATATTTGGTTAACTTTAATCTTTTTGTGTAAACTGAATTCTTTTTCATTTTAAGCCGTTATAGTATCATTCGGTTCATAAAAAGTTTAGAGGTATTTGCGATGGCTTCCATTCGTGGATTGGCTTCTTTTCCTAATGATGGTGCGCCATAAATTAAAAACATCATGAAAGAGATAAAAAGATTCTTCATTTGTTCTGTAATTTTTGAAATTGATGAAACAAATATAGAATACTTAATTTGGGATGGCAAAAACAGATACTGACATTTACCTGACAATTACCTGATATTCTGCTGATATTTTATTATATTGTTGATTTACAGTATAATTCATCTTATCTGTCAGCAACTGTTTTCAGTTCAGTATGTTGTTCCGTAATCGGTTTTAGTTTCCGAATAAGGGTATAAAAAGTATTATAGAAACATTCTTTTCTGGATCTGAGTGCATCACAAATCTTGTTTAGAGAAGGAGTGCAATGGAGTTTCCAATAGCAAACTTATAAATAGTTGTTGCGTGAGAGATGATTCCCCTTGCTTATCTTTGAATAATGAAGGGAATCGACTTTATAAGAAATATGCAATGAATTTTCAATATAGTTTTGTAAGGAAAATGTCTATGACTATATGTTCTTGGAATATGGTTGAAAGGAATGAATTGCATTTAATAGAAAAATGCCTCTAAAGGTTTATTTTAACTTTTAGAGGCATTTCGTAAATCCAATATTGGGTTATATTTACCTGACAATTGTCTGATATTCTGCTGATATTAATCTATATCTTTGATTTTCAGAATATATCTGCCACATCTGTCAGCGGTTATTTTCAGGTCAGTATGTTGTTCTATAACCGGTTTTAGTCTCCGCACAAGGGTATACAAGGTATCATTGGCGTCTTCTTTTCCGGGCCAGAGTGCATCACAAATCTCTTTTTTAGAGAGGGTGTGTGATGGGGCTTCCCATAGGAATAGATTTCCATTCTTTAATTGTTCCGGTTTCTGAAGAGAATACGGCACCGATAAGATAAATCTTCCGCTTGTCCGCTTCATATTCGCGGGCATAGCCTTTCTCATCAATCTGGCGCATGGCCTCGTCGGCCGTACCGTCGAGCTTGAATTCGAAGATATAGACATAATCGTTTGTCTCCACAATGCAATCTACACGTCCGTGACTCTGCACCTTTTCCGTATATACGGTGTATACACTGATCAGGCGCATGATGAGATAGAACGTGTAGTGGAAATAGCGTTCTCTTTCACGTTCATTTTCCTTCCGGTGCATGGTGTAGGGGATACTGGCCAGGAATGAGGTCAGGCCGCTGCGGAAGTCGTCGAGGTTTCCGTCCTGTAACTGAAAGGCTGCATTCTGTATCCAAGAGTAAATACTCTCGCGCGTATTGAAGTAACTACCTGCAATCAAAGACAGAAATCCTTTTTTGACTTCATTATTGGGATAGTCAAGCAGGAAGGCGTTACGACGGAAATCAAAATCCTTTATGGTGAGATAACCACTTTGATAAATCATCGGCAAGGGTTGCTCGATATTGGCCTTATAGTCAATGAATTCTTCAGCCGTATAGTACTTTCCGGTGATTTCGCTCATATTCTCGTCGGTATGCGAAAGCAGCCGGATAAGGTAAGTCGGTGTTCCGCTTTTGAACCAAAAGTCGCTGATGCGCTGGGACTCGAATGCGTTCAGCAGACTGAACGGGTTATAGATATCCGTCATGAGATCGCTGAAATGATACCCGTCGTATTGTGCCTTAAGCTGAGCCATTATTTCTTCATAGGAACATCTGTAGACTGCTGCCATTTCTTCAATCTGTTCCCGAAAAACCGCATTCAGTTCCTCCTGAGAGATACCGCAAAGCGTTTCATACTTGCTGTGCATGCTGATATCCAACGGTTGGTTGAAACCGCTGAATACGCTGACCTGTGAGAACTTAGTCACTCCGGTAAGAAATACAAATTGCAGATGCTCGTCGGCTCCCTTGAACACCGAGTAGAAACTTTTGAGTATGTTGCGGTGCTCTTCCTTCAGATTCTTGTCCACATCCAGCACATCAAGCACCGGTTTGTCGTATTCATCGACAAGTACCACGGCACGGCGGCCACTCTGCTCATGAGCCGCACGGAGTACTTCTGCAAACAGATCGCCCAATCCCAAAGTCTTGCTTCTTTCCGGCAAGGAATACTGATCGGCCCAAGTAGAGATATAATAACTTAACTTTCTTTCCAGTTCACCGGGATTCGTGTAATTGGTTGCATTGAAGTCAATATGGAACACGGGATGGACCTTCCAGTCTTTTTCTAACGCATCGATTTTCAGTCCCTTGAACAATTCTTTCCGTCCTAAGAAATAGTTTTTCAAGGTAGAGACCAATAGGCTCTTTCCGAAACGGCGTGGCCGACTGAGGAAATATATTTTTCCTTCTGTAGCCAAGCGATATACCAGATCGGTCTTGTCGACATATACATAACCGTCTTCGATAATCTGGTCAAAACTTTGTATGCCTATCGGGTATTTCATAATTGATGCACATTAAACTTTGTATTCAATTAGAACAAAGATAAATAATTTTATTGGAAAACAGGTATAACAACGGATTTTAATTCCACCAACGGATAATCTATAAGTTTATGAAGATATAGAACACCTTATTGGAGAGAACAAAGATACGGATATTAATCTATATCTTTGATTTTCAGAATATATCTGCCACATCTGTCAGCGGTTATTTTCAGGTCAGTATGTTGTTCTATAACCGGTTTTAGTCTCCGCACAAGGGTATACAAGGTATCATTGGCGTCTTCTTTTCCGGGCCAGAGTGCATCACAAATCTCTTTTTTAGAGAGGGTGTGTGATGGAGCCTCCCATAGCAAATTCATAAACTGTTGTTGCATGGGGGTGAAGTGAATAGGAAGCTGAGTGGCATCATAGAAGCGTCCTTCATTTTCCGAATAAGACAGGCCGCCGAAATTGGTCACACTGATTTCTTCTGTTTGTTGATTCTTTCTCAGATAAGCAAAAGAAAAGGCGCCCCAAAGCAATGCGGCAATCATGAAGGCTATGGACATGCGTTGGTCGGACATACCGAAGATTGCAGCGGAAGACAGTTGGCTATATCCCTTTAGGGCCAGAACTTCTCCCGAATGTTTGTTTTTAAGGAGTATCGTGTCGCTGTATATGTTCTGTTCCGATAGTGGAAGATGAGGGTTATCCTGTCCTACAATATAAAAAGTAAGGTAGGCCGATTCTTTTACGTTCAGTTTTTTCAGATAGCGACGGAATCTTTCGTCTGACAGTGCTATCATGACTTCACCGCAAGCTGTTTCCTGTAGCTGTTTGTAGGCTCTGATTGTATCTTGTGGGATTACAGATACTGTATTGTTCTCAATCAGTTTGGCCAAGGCCTGATTCAGATCGGCAGTTATTTCATTTTGGGCAATGCGGTAGTTGTAGTTTCCTGAAAGGATAGCGCTTGTTATTAAAGCCAGGAATACGGTAAGAGGTAGTATTGGGCGTTTCATAACTTTTCGGATTTTGTTTATGTTCTATTCATGGTTCGTTTTTCTATCAGCCATTTCTCATTACTACGGATGGCTCATCCTTAAATAGTAATACTCCTCTTTGTGGAGAAGCATAGCAATCTTTATGTCAATCGGATGCTTTCAGTCCATGAAACTTTGTTGTTGGCTGTTTACTTACAAATATAATGATTCTTGGATGAATCTGCAAATACAAGACTGTTTCCTGTTTTCATTGTAAGCGGATTTTTGTTTTTGATAGAATAATTCTTTCCGAAATTTCATTTTAATCTTGTAACTTTGGACTTCAGATTATATTTATAGAAAGTATTGTGTAAAAAACGACGTGTATCATCATTTATAGAATAACGAGAATATGATGGAATATACCTTTGAAGTGTGTGCCAATTCAGTTGAGAGTTGTATTGCGGCGCAGGAAGGCGGAGCGCAACGGGTAGAACTGTGTGCCGGAATGCCCGAAGGAGGAACGACGCCTTCTTACGGGGAAATCCGGATGGCGCGCTGTTATACGGACCTTCGTCTGCATGTCATTATCCGCCCTCGTGGCGGAGATTTTCTGTATTCTCCTTTAGAACTGGAAATCATGGAAGAAGATATCCGTAGGGCACGTGAGGCAGGAGCCGATGGAGTGGTGTTTGGATGTCTTACAGCTGATGGCGCTATAGACCGTAAGGCTATGGAGCGACTGATGTCGGTAGCCGAAGGATTATCAGTTACTTTTCACCGTGCCTTTGATTATGTGGTCCATCCACAGAAGGCTTTGGAGGAGCTGATAGCTTTGGGAGTAGATCGTGTGCTGACTTCCGGACAACAACCGACTGCTTTGCAGGGAGCGGACTTGTTGTGCGAACTGGTGCAGCAGGCTGAAGAGCGGATTGTGGTGATGCCCGGTTGCGGTGTGAATGAACAGAATATTCAGGAGCTGGCGCGACGAACCGGAGCCTGTGAGTTTCATTTTTCGGCACGAGAGCCTTTGGAAAGTCGTATGCAAGTACGCAATCCGGCTTTGTCAATGGGTGGAAAAGGGCAGGACGAATATCTTCGTGAGGTGACTACGGCCGCTCGTGTGCGTCGTACTATTGCCGCATTAACCCGATAATATCCTAATAAATTAGGATTGCCGTGCTTTTGTTTTTTCTGTTACTTTGCACTCAGAAAAACAAGAACGAAACAAATCAATGAAGAAAGGACATAAGACATTAAGACCATTTTGCACTTTTGCTGCAACTCTTGCTGCCGGTTCTTTGGCAGCTGCTTCCCATACAGAGGCGATACCAACTTCAGAAACAACAGTTCCGGTAGCGGCTGTGGCAGATACAGCCAAACTGATGGATATCGAGGAACTGGTGATTATCGCCACCCCGAAAGAAAACAATCGATTAAGACAACAGTCGCTTTCGTCTACCTCGCTTTCACAGCAGGATATGCGGAACAACGGCGTGAACTCGGTGAAAGCACTTACCGGTCTGGTGCCTAATCTGTTTATTCCGGATTACGGCTCCAAACTGACCACCTCGGTTTATGTGCGTGGTATCGGTTCGCGTATCAACACACCGGCGGTAGGATTGTATGTGGACAACATTCCTTTCATTGACAAGTCGGCGTTCGATTTCAACTACTCGGATATTGAGCGGGTGGATGTGTTGCGCGGACCGCAGGGAACACTTTACGGACGCAATACGATGGGTGGACTGATCCGTATCTATACCAAGTCGCCGTTCACTTATCAGGGTACAGACCTCACTTTGAGTGCCGCTACCTATAATAATTATAAGGCTTCTGTGAGCCACTATCATCGCATTTCCGATCAGTTTGCCTTTTCGGCCAATCTGTTCTATGAGCATAAGGGCGGTTTCTTCGAGAATGTAGCGCGCAATAACAGCAAAATCGACAAGGGGGATGAGTTCGGAGGTCGTTTCCGTGCCATCTATCTGCCGAAGGAAAATCTGAAACTGGACTTCACCTTGAATTATGAGTTTACCGATCAGGGCGGTTATCCTTATGCGTACACCGGACTGGTGAGTGGGGAAGAGGACCGCAAGGACTATATCGGCAAGATTGCCTACAACCACGAAAGCGGATACAAACGTAACCTGTTGAATGGTGGATTGAACCTGGAGCATCAGGCGGATAATTTTATCCTCAGCAGTGTGACAGGATTTCAGTATCTGAAAGATCAGATGGATTTGGATCAGGATTTCACGGAGCAGGACATCTACACCATGATTCAGAAGCAGAACTCCAAGACTATCAGTGAGGAACTGGTATTCAAGTCCAAGCCCGGTCATCGCTGGCAGTGGACTACCGGAGTGAGCGGATTTTACCAGTGGCTCGATACCGAAGCACCGGTGACTTTCCGCGAGGACGGACTGGCATGGCTGAACGGTATGGTAAATGGTATGGCCAACAAATATATGCCGCCAATCAGCATGGGACCGATGACCATGAACTTTGTGTTCAGTGATGTCATCAACGGACAGACTCTGCCGATAGAGGGCAAGTTCAGCACTCCGGTCTGGAACGGAGCCGTGTTCCATCAGTCCACCTTTAACGACCTGTTCGGAGCCAAAGGACTTTCGCTCACCGTGGGTATGCGTTTGGATTACGAGCATCTGAACCTGAACTACAATACCGGTTGTGGATATACTCATACGTATGCGCTCTCCGGAAAACTGACTCCGGCCAACAAGGAGATTACCATGGTGCCGGCGCAGACTTTTGAGAAGAGCATCTATTATCAGGGAGAGCTGAACCACGGTTATTTGCAGTGGTTGCCGAAAGTGGCCTTGAAATATGATTTCAACAGCCAGAATAATATCTATGCCACTGTTTCCAAGGGATACCGTTCGGGAGGTTATAACATTCAGATGTTTTCGGATATCTTGCAGGGCGACATGCAGAGCATGAACATGAAGGATGTGGCCGATGTGACAATCAAGGCACTGGACAAGGCACCGATGGTATCGGATGAGGTGAAGCAGCAGGTGGCCGGCATTCTGAACCGTTTGTCGCAGTCGGTAGAAACAGATGTGCAGAAGGCTACCTTGTATAAACCGGAATATTCTTGGAACTACGAGGTGGGTGCACATACAACCCTGTTCAACGGCAAGGTGCAGGCTGATGTAGCCGCCTATTACATGGACACCCGCAACCAGCAGATTTCCCGTTTTGCGCAGAGCGGACTGGGACGTACTACGGTGAATGCCGGTAAGAGCCGCAGTGTGGGTGCTGAGGCTGCTGTTGTGGCACGCATTACCGATGCCTTTACGCTGAATGGAAACTACGGATATACGCACGCTACCTTTACCGACTATGTGACAAATGACAAGAGTGGAAATGAGGTGAGCTACAACGGAAAATATGTTCCTTTCGTGCCGATGCATACCTTTGGAGCCGGAGCACAGTATGTGTTTGCCCTGAAGCACTGCAACTGGCTGGACAATATTACCGTAAACGCCAATTATCGCGGTGCCGGACGCATCTACTGGACCGAGCAGAACAACGTGAGCCAGTCAGTTTACGGAACCTTGAACGGACGCATCAGTCTGAACAAAGGTAACGGACAGATTGGTCTGTGGATCAACAATGCCCTGAACACCAAGTACCAGACCATCTATTTCGAGACGATGAGTCGCGGATTTGAGCAGCAGGGACGCCCGATGCAGATCGGTGTGGATGTGCGTTGCCGCTTCTAAATGATTAAAACAAGAACAGATTATGGAGAAACTGAAAGAAATTCTCCTCCACGACCGATTTGCAGCCGAGGCAGGAGTGGAATTGATGGAAGTGCGTGAGGGATATGCCAAAGCCCGCATGCAGGTTACCGAAAAGCATCTGAATGCAGGAGGCGTTTGTCAGGGTGGTGCTCTGTTTACGTTGGCCGATCTGGCCTTTGCCGCTGTGGCGAACAGCCGTCGGCAACTCACCCTGTCGCTGAATGCACAGATTACTTTTCTGAGTGCTGTGGCTCACGGATGGGTGTACGCTGAGGCCGAAGAGGTCTTTTCGCACGCTCGGGTGCCTTTCATCGAGGTGCGGATTACTGACGAAGAAGGCAAGCTGGTAGCCGTGCTCACCAGTTCGGGCTATCGCAAAAAGGAGAATCTGTTCTGAGAATAAAGGAACGGGACTTTTCCGGGGAAACCTTATTCAGTTTCCCGGAGAAGTCCCGTTTGAATCATCATGTCACGATAACAGATGGCTTTCTGTTCCAGTTTCATGGGATAGGCTCTTGAGCTCGACGGCATCCGATAGAGACGGAGCGACCGGTCGCGGTGCGTGAAACTGATGTATTGCCCTACAGCTGGCATCTGCGTTTGCCCGAAATAGTTGCAGATAGTTTCGGTGGCTTTTTCACCGGTAGTCACAATCGTGTGGCATTCCGGTATCTGTCGCAACAGAAGGTCCAGATCCGTGGGTTGTACTACCTCCAGAAATTTGTCCGACGCATTGTCCTTCAGGCGGCGCACGGCACAGGCCGTGTCATAGAGTGCGATGCCGCGCTGTATCAGGAAGCGGATGATTTTCTCCTTGTCAAAGGTCTTTTCTTCGGTTTTGACAAACTCATTCCGGTTGCCGTAGAAAATATGTCCCATGATCCGCCACATGTCATTTATCCAGTTCGGGTAATAAAATTCCATGCACCAGCGCTTTTTCTGAGGCGGGAAACTGCCCAGCATCAGCAGTTGCGCGTGAGCCGGGAGGAAAGGTTCCAGAGGATGTTCTTCTACCTCCGGCAGGATGATTTTTTTCTGCGTATCGGTCATAAAAGAATGATTAAGTTACTGATTTATGAATATGGGAAAAGATGAAATAAAGATTCGTCGGTGCTCTCGGGAAGAGGCGCCGCAGATTATCCGTCTCGTGCAGGAAGTCTGGCAACAGGTGCCCGACAAATCCTGGTTTGCCGTAGACGAGGATGGTTATCTCGATACCGTGTGCCGTGATGGGCATACGCTGCTTTGGGGTGCTTTTTGCGGAGAGCGTCTGGCTGCCGTTCTGATTGTTGTGTTGCCTGTAACCGACCGCTATCTGGATGCCTGGTTGCCCGATCCCATGCTTCCGGTGGCCTATATGGACATCGTGGCTGTAAGTCCGGATTTCCGGGGGCATCGTTTGCAGCAGCGGCTGATGCAGGGAGCAGAATCCGAACTGAGAAAGCTAGGTATTGCCTATCTGCAGTGCACGGTTCATCCAGACAATATCTATTCCCGGAACAATATCCGAGCCTTGGGATATGAGGAACTGGCTGAGGTGTCACTCTATGGCGGTCATCCGCGCGTGGTACTGGGCAAACAGCTTTAGACTACTCGTCCCGATACTCCTTGCGCTTGATAAAATTCAGTCCCACGTAGAAGTTCAGGGTGCCGAACGTGTTGTTCGTAAACAGATTGGTGTGCTTGAAGTTGAACGTATGCACGATGAGCGACATGCCGGCAAAGTATTTCGTATTGTTCCATACCACGCCCATGCGTCCTGTGCAGTTGATGTGAAAGTTATTCCGGTTGAAATGTTTGAACAGCAATTCTTCGTTGGCTTCTGCAGCCGCATTCAAGGTGGTATGCCCATAATTATGCGTATAACCGATGGCCGGAGTGAGCGAGATGTTGAACAGGCAGTTCTTCTTGAAAACCCAGTTATAGCCATATCCGGCCGAGAAACTCAGATTCCAGTATTTGGTCTGCTTGAATTTCAGGTCATTGCTGATCGGAATGTTGTTGGGCAGTTCCTTATAGTCAAAATTCAGTTCGTGCAGATCAAAGGAGAAGCCGGCTTTCCATGTGCCGCAGCTTTTCTTCTGTACGGTACTCTGGGCATACGCTGCCGGATAGGAAAAGCGCTTGTGGTTGAAGATATAGTAGGCATTGATGCCTGCCGTGTAGCTTCGCACACCGTTAAAGTGTTCTCCCTCCAGTTGTTCCACATTCTGGTCAAAACCGCTCAGGCGGCGCAGTTTGAAGTCATCGCCCGTGCGGCGGTAAATCAGGTCGCACATCAGCATGGACGAATAAAGACTCAACTCAAATTCCGTTTTGGTGGATTTACGTCCTTTGCCCAACGAATTCACGTCAAAGGTATATCCAAAGAAAAGCCAGCGCCAGCCCAGATAAGGACCAATCTTGATGCCCGGTTTTGGGGAGAAGGTGATGCTTTGCGAAGCCCGTGTATCCTTTATGGTGTAACTTTCAAAGGCATTGGTGTTCTGGAGCATCACCGCCCAGTTGTATTTGTTAGGCTGGATGTATGTGGTATCGGTTTCGTTGAATGCCCGGATAAAGCGCTTGATGAAATTTTCTTTGGGACGGGGGAGTGTGTCCTGATATACCGGCATACTGCTGTTCCGACTGCCGTCAGACAGCCGGACTGAATCCTCTGGCAGAGATACTTGTGCCATAGTAGAGGAGACACAGACCAGAAGTGCGGATAACCCGAGCAGTAGTCTTTTCATTTAGAATTTGTTCAATATTTTATCCATAACCCAGTTTACCGGAGTGGCGCTGATGCTGTCGCAGGTGCAGATGCTTTTCTTTTGCAGGTGCTCCACCACGTTCTGGATCAGCGGCAGCTGCACATGGTCCGGATTGGGGATGACGAACTCCTTCCGTCCTTCTTCCGTATGCAGAGCTATCGGCTCATAAGTAAACACTGAGAAACTGATTTGTCCTTTATCGCCGACAATCTCGATGCGGTCAGTTTTGGCTGATTCATGTGCTACGAAACACCACGAACCCGAGCCGGGAATGCCGTTGGCAAACTGGAAGCAGCCGCTCACCGTGTCTTCGGTGGTATAAAGTCCACCCCGGTTGGTACAATATCCCTGAGCCTTGAGAATCGGGCCGAAAAATTCCTGAAGCAAGTCAAGCTGATGCGGTGCCAGGTCATAGAAATAGCCTCCGCCGGCAATGTCGCGCTGCACGCGCCACGGCAGATTCTGACTGTTATAGTCCAGGTCGCGTGGAGGAACGGCAAAGCGGATGTGTATGTTCAGCACCTTACCGATGGTATTTTGCGCCAGAAGCTCCTTTACTTTCAGAAAATAAGGCAGATAGCGGCGGTAGTAGGCCACGAAACAAGGCACACCCGTTTCCTCTGAGATGCGGTTGATGCGGGCACAGTCCTGATAGCTGGCAGCCAGTGGCTTTTCCACATAGACCGGTTTGCCTGCCTTCATGGCCATGATGGCGAAGGTGGCATGTGAGGAGGGTGGAGTGGCGATGTAGATGGCGTTTACTTCCGGGTCGTCAATCAGTTCCTGAGCATCGGTATACCATTTTTTAATGTGATGGCGTTCGGCATACGAACGCGCACGCTCCTTGTTTCGGCTCATGACCGCTTCGATACGGGAGCCCGGTATGATGTTGAAGGCGGGTCCGCTTTTCTTTTCGGTCACCTCGCCGCAACCGATGAACCCCCATTTGATGATGATTTCTTCGTCCATAAGTATCTTTTTGTTTGGATAATCAAAAATAGCCCTTCAGGCTTTAGTCTTTCTACACAAAATTAGTTTTTATTTTGGAAAAAAGAAAGCTTCCGTGTTTTTTTATGGCCGCCAGATGTAAACACCTTCGAAATAAGAATAATTTTGTTTGCATTTGCTTTTTTCGTCTTGTCTTTCCTGCTTCTGTATCGGATTTTTTGGGTATATTTGCCTCGTATTAACCGAATGAAGTTATGGAAGAGAAGAAAGATGTTGATCTGAGTTTTTATAAGGTGAGGAGCTATTCGTCATGCCTGATAAAAGGATTCAAGCTTTTCGCCGACAATCTGTGGACCATTCTGAAGAGTACCTGGACCTCGATTCTGCTGTTTGCCCTCTGTGTGGCTGTGTGCAGTTTTCTGTATCGTCCGCTCGCCCGTCTGGTGTTTACTTTTGCCGATCCTTCCAGTCTGCCTTATTTCCCGCAGATGCTGTTTGGAATTCTGCTGGTATTCCTGTTCGTTGTAGCCACGCTGGCTTCGGCATTCTTTGGCGGTCAGCTCACGGTGCTGGTGCGTAATTATGTGCAGACCGGACATTTGCAATATACCGGAAAAGGTCGTCTGGTAAAGGCCGCCATGGAGCCTTCGGGCAAGCTGTTGGCTTTTGGCTTTATCTTCTTGATTAAAGTGGCCGTGCTTTCCGGAGTGTTTCATTATTTTGTAGGCTTTGCCTGGTGGAGCTGGTTCTGGGATGTGTTGCTGATATTGGCTGTATTCATTCCTTACACCGCTTTTGTGGTATCTCACATTCTGGATCCTAAGGCCTGCAAATTCAGCCTCACTTCTATTAAGGACCTTTATAAGAGTTGGGGCGCGTGGTCGGCTGTGTTCTTTATCAGCGGACTGTTCTGTGCGCTTTGTGCGGTATTTTTCAGCATGCCTTCGTTCGTGTTGCTCTTTGCCCGTTCCGAGTCCTTCTTTATGGAGCTGGGCGGTGATTTGACCGATTTGCCGGCAGCTTTTAATGTGATGCAGCTGCTCATTGTGTTCCTGTCATCTGCATTGAGTCTGTTCCTTTTCACAACCATGTATTTCTCCCTGCTGTTTATGTACGGCTCTCTGGAGAAGAAAAAAGAAGAGATTGCTCTTTATGAGCAGGAGCAGCAGCGCCTGATGCAGGCATAAAGACGATAAAGATTTTTAAAGCCGCTTCCATTCTGCGTGTCAGAGTGGAAGCGGCTTTTCTATAAAATCATCCTGATGACTTCTGAAAATGATTGAGATGTTTTTCGGAAATCATCAGGATGATTTATTTGTTTGTTCACAAAAAATATCGGGGGGCGAATTTTTCAATTCTTTTTATGGCTTTCTCCGTGCAGTTTCCTGTGCCTGGCTATGATAAGCAGGCGCATGAGGAAACCTCCGGAAGGAGAGGTTTTCCGAGCGCCTGTAGCACGTTTTCCGGCTGTTGGGAACAGCTGTTTCCGACAAGCCGTCTTTGTTTCTGAATGCCTTGACGGTGCAGGCATCAGTTATAGAAATTCCAGGAGAGTCCGAACCGGATTACCATCGGGTTGATCGGGTAATGCGGTGCCCAGAAAGCGTTTCCGTTCATGGAAGAGTTGATGTGGCTTCCCATGATATAGAAACGGAAGTGCTTCAGAAGCAGGTTGGCATAGACGTTGCAGATCGGGTAGTTACCGATGGATACATACGAATTGCGGTCCTGGTTTACAAACTGGCCGATGGCCGGAGAATAGTCCGGAGCATTGTATTTGGTGAAATAACGTACATCACCACCCAATTCCAGATTCAGCACCTTGGCTATCTTGAATTTGATATACAGATTGCTGTATAGGGTCAGGTCGGGCAGCGGCAGGGCTGTGGCGTTGCTGGACTTCTGATACGCAATTTCGTTCTCCCAGTTGAAAATGCCGAAGCGGAAGTTCTGGTTCAGGATGGCACTGAACACCTGAATGTTTCCGGTATATTGGTTGACCACCGTGTTGTGACTGTATCCGGCTACCTCGAAGTTCTGCGTATATGGCGTCTTTTCCATGGCAAAGTAGGTGTAGTTCTTGATGTTTTCTACACCGATGCGCAGGGTAGTACCCGACTTTTTCGATTGCAAGGTTCCTTCCAGACGGGTGCGGAATTCATAACTCAGATCGTTGTTCCACCACGTGAATTGCGACTGGTAGTGGCGGTAGTAGAACGAAGGGTTCAGATTCTTCATGTAGGCGTGGGCCGACAGGGTTATGGTATCCTTGAAAAGGCGAAAGTTCAGATCGGCAGTACCGTCGATATTGAACTGGCCTACATCCTCACCCAGCAGGACAACATCTCCCACAGCTTGATAATGAAGTACTTTTCCTTCCTTTTTGCTGAGCACACCGCCCACCGACACATTGTTTTCCGTGTAGCTTTGTCGGTTCAGGCCGTTGGCTCCCATGCTGAGAGGCAACTTGAAGGTGCGCAGCTCGTGGGTCGCAAAAGCCGTCAGTCCGGCCTTGGCCCATTTGTTGAAGCCTTCGCGCAGGGCAATGCCCAGAGTGTTCTTTACAGACAGTTCGTCGAAGAGGTCCTTCACCTGATTCTGGTCGCCATAGTAATGGTTGGTATAATAAAAATCAGGAGTTTCGTAGCTGTAGTAACCATGCATGCCGTGGCGCACCTTCAGCGTATGGATAAAGCTGGTCACGGGTACAAAACGTGTGGGGAGCGCCAGATCGGCCATGTATTGCTGATACAGTGAGTCGCGCACCTGCTGGCGGAGCAGAGAATCATTGGCAATCCGCACGCGCAGCACGCTGTCTTTCAGAGATTTGAACAGAGTACTATCGGCAGGTGTCAGTTTGGCAATGGAGTCCTCGGAAATCAGGGCCTTGTCAAAGCCCAGATTGTAACGGTGCGTCAGGAAATAAGTCTGGTCGTCATTACGGTTCCAGGTCTGTGCCAGCACCGTAGGGATATCTTTCGAGCGGAACGACTGGCTGAAGCTTTCCGGATTGGTAATATACGCATCATCGTCGATACCGCCGTTTTCGCCCATCTTGATGTGGTTGGAACTGATCCAGGCATGCATGTTATAGCGGTCGCCCAGATAGTAACCGTAAAGAGAACCGTTGAAGAGCGAAGTGGCCTGATTGTTGTAGAATCCGCGTCCGTAGGCATAGTCCAGCAGGAATCCGATGCCCGAAATCTTGTTGATGTTCGTGGCAAAGTAAGCGCGCACGCGGTCTTCACCGTCCTGCGTATTGCCGGCGCGGTGATAGGACAGGTTGGTAAACGGGCTCTTGGTGTTGGTAAACATAAACTCGTTTACGTGGGTATAGAAATAACTATAGGGTTCCATGAAGAACGTTTCCGAAAAAACGCTCCGGTCCATGAAGAGTCTGTTCAGGCGCGGAGAGCCCAGGTTACCCAAAACATTGTAGGAACCGCTCATGCCGTCTGTATTGTTGAAGTTCTGGAAGCGGTACATCACCGTGTCGGCTTCCGTAGGGATGACATCGCCGAACCGCTCGTCAATCCGCCACATATTTAGTCCGATGGGAATGGGCTTGTCGCTCTTTGTGGTGTCGCGTCCCCATGAAAAGTGGTTGCTGCCGCCTTGATCCATTCTTCCGGATTCTTGGTTGTATTCCTGATTTTGCTGACTGAAATTGTCAATCTGGGCCCGTCCGATGGCCGGGATAAGGAATAGGACTAGTAGTGCTAGAATATATTGCTTCATAATGGGTGCAAAGATAGCAATAAATTAAAAAAGAGCATGTTTCTGTATTCAAAAACATGCTCTTTTTCCGGGAAATATCGTCTTATTTCACTTGATAAATAATCTCCATTCCTTTGCGCAAGGCGGCCTCGTTGACCGGAATCAGCTTGTGATGGCGTTCCGGCAGGGTTTTCCGGAGGGCGAGCAGCACATTGTCCAGCTCAGCCAGCGGATGAATCTTGAGCAGTCCTCCCAGCACAATCATGTTGAATGCCTTGGCATTCTGCATTTCGGCAGCAGCTTCCATGGCCTCGATACGATAAATGGAAATATCGGTACGGGTGGGGGGAGTGGTGATGCCGTAGCTGTCATAAATCAGGGTTCCGCCCGGCTTGATCTGCTGTTCGAAACGGTCCAGCGAAGGCTGGTTCAGGATGATGGCCGTGTCGTAAGTGCTCAGGATCGGTGAGGAGATGCGGTCTTCGCTCACGATGATGGTCACGTTGGCCGTACCGCCGCGCTGTTCAGGACCATACGACGGCATCCAGGAAACTTCCTTGCCTTCCATCAGGGCAGCGTATGCCAGAATCTTTCCCATAGACAAAACACCCTGACCGCCGAATCCGGCTATAATAATTTCTTCTTTCATAATGGTCTAACTGTTTATTCCAGGTTTGTACTGTCTTTCAGGTCGCCCAAAGGGTATGACTTGAACATGTTCTCTTCCATCCAAAGGTTGGCTTTCTCGGGCGACATCTTCCAGCCGGCGTTACAGGTAGATACGATTTCCACCAGGCTGGAACCTTGGCCGTGCAGACTGTTTTCGAAGGCTTTCCGGATGGCTTTCTTGGCTTTGCGGATAGCGGCCACACTGTGTACCGACTGGCGTGTCACGTAGGATGTTCCCTCCAGAGTGCTGGCAATCTGGGTGATGTTCAGCGGATAGCCGTGGATGTCAGCCTCGCGTCCGTAAGGACAAGTAGCTGTCTTCATGCCCATGAGCGTAGTCGGTGCCATCTGTCCGCCGGTCATACCATAGATGGCGTTGTTGATGAAGATGATGGCAATGTGCTCTCCGCGGTTCAGGGCGTGGATGGTCTCGGCCGTACCGATGCAGGCCAGGTCGCCGTCGCCCTGATAGGTGAATACCAGACGGTCGGGCCACAGGCGCTTGATGGCGGTAGCCAGGGCCGGGGCGCGTCCGTGGGCAGCCTCTACCCAGTCCACATCAATATAGTTGTAGGCAAAGACGGCGCAGCCCACCGGTGAGATGGCCACTGTCTTTTCTTCCATGCCCATTTCCTCTATGATTTCTGCCACAAGCTTGTGCACCACTCCGTGACTGCAGCCCGGGCAATAGTGCATGGGGTTATCGTTCAGCAGCTTGGGCTTGCTATAAACCAGATTTTCCGGTTTTATGATTTCATTTTCAGTCATAGTCATTTTATTTAGAACATGAAACGTATGAAGAATTCAATGACTTTGAGAATCATTCCTCCTCCTACAATCCCCAGACCGATCCAGCGGTTCTCGGGTATGGCAAAGTAGCAAACCAGTCCCACTACGGCTGCAATCAGAAACAGCGCGTTGAGCACTTGGCGTATTTGGTCTGTTGAAGGCCCTTTGCGGTGCTTTCTTGCCTGGCTGGCCGATTCTTCAACAAGTTTTTCTATTTCTTCGCGGTTCATCTGATCCTTCTTTTTTACTTGGTGATTAGTTCTTTTTTCAGGGCTTCGACCACCTCTTCTGGAGTAGGGACAATACCGCCCATGCGTCCGTAATAGGCCACCGGAGTGTTTCCGGCCACTGCCAGACGGATATCCTCGATCATTTGTCCGGCATTGATCTCAAAGCTGAGCATACCCTTGACGCGCTTGCTCAGTTCGTGAATCTCTTTGGTGGGGAACGGCCACAGGGTTATGGGTCGGAGCAAACCGACCTTCAGTCCTTCTTCGCGGCACAGCTCAATCACTTTCTGGGCAATGCGGGAAGCGGAGCCAAAAGCGATAATCACATATTCGGCATCATCGCAGAGAATCTCCTCATAGCGCACTTCCTTCTCACGGATTTCCTGATATTTGGCCTGCAAATGCAGATTCTTTTCTTCCATGTGGTGCGGCTCCAGTTCCAGAGATGTCAGAATATTCGGTGCGCGGTGTTGCTTTTTGCCCATAGCGGCCCACGGGCATTCCTTTTCGAGTTCTTCCTCGGTGCGGCGTGGCTTGAATGGAGGCAAAACCACCTTTTCCATCATCTGACCGATCACACCGTCACTCAGAATCATGGCCGGATTGCGGTATTTGAAAGCCAAATCAAAAGCCAGGTCCACAAAATCGGCCATTTCCTGAACCGATGCCGGAGCCAGCACAATGACATTGTAGTCACCGTTACCGCCGCCGCGTGTTGCCTGAAAATAGTCCGACTGACTGGGCTGGATGGTTCCCAGACCCGGGCCTCCGCGCTGCACGTTCACAATCAGACCCGGAATTTCCGCGCCGGCCATATAAGAGATACCTTCCTGCATCAGGGCCACACCGGGGCTGGAGGATGAAGTCATGACTTTCTTTCCGGCAGCTCCACCGCCATAGACCATATTGATGGAAGCTACTTCACTTTCGGCCTGCAAGACCACCATACCGGTTGTTTTCCAAGGCTCTTCGGCTGCCAGCGTTTCCAGAACTTCAGATTGAGGGGTGATCGGATAACCGAAATACCCATCACATCCGCATCGGATGGCAGCGTGGGCAATGGCTTCATTGCCTTTCATTAAAACTATTTCTTCCTTTGCCATACTCTTAGATCTCTTTCTTTTTATAAACCGTTATACATCCGTCCGGACAGACAATGGCGCATGATGCACATCCGTTGCAGACATTGTCGATTGTCTGTTGGGCAAATCGATAACCTTTCTTATTGACTTCTTTTTCGGCCAGTGCCAGCAAGTTCAGCGGGCAGGCTACCACGCACAGGTTGCATCCCTTGCAGCGGTCGCGGTCAATAACAATTGCACCTCTTATTTTTGCCATAAATATTTGTTTTAGTCGTTTGGTTCTTTCTTAATCAAGGGTTATATAAGTCTTTATGATAAAAGTTGAGAATGTCCAGAATCATGGTGCGCGCTTCGCGTGCCGGGCTTTCGGGATTCACGGCCACGGCTTCCGAATAGCAATTGATGGCCTGCTGCCAGTTCTGTTGCTTGCGGTAGGCATTTCCCAGCAGGTAGTAGAGTTCGTCTGCCGGATGCGTCCCGGCATGAAGCAGTTCCTGAATCCGCTGCATGACTTCCTCAATCTGCCCTTCCTGTAATAATCTTTTGCATTCGGTGATTTCGTTCATAAATTCTACTTTTAATACTTAGTACAAAGATACTCTCATATTCGCCAATTGTGTTCTATTTGATGGAATTTAAACGAATATTAATTTAAAAAAATAAAAAATTAAGGTTTGTGTATAAGCTAATCTGTTGATTTATAGTATGTAATAAAAATGCCTCTATTTAGTTTTACTTGCAACTATCTGTTTGTGTCACTTCGATTCGGATTGCTCATTTTCAAGCAAAATGTGCTAAAAAAACAGACGACAGAAAACTTGTCGCATGCTTTTCTGTCGTCTGTTATGAGGATTGAATAAAAAGTGTTTATTCTGTAATCAGTTCGGTTGCCTGATTCTGTTTCTTTACTTCCTTTTCAAATTCTTCGCGGGCCTGCTTGAAGATGCTTTCCACGCGGTCGATTGTCTTTCTGCGGAACTTTCCGGAAATTGGATAAAGCTTGGTACCGGCCTTGTTGATGGCCTCCTTGTCGCTGATCCATTCTTCGGCTTTATAGGTTTCACCATTCTGTCCGTCCATGTCTTCGCGGTAGTAGTAGCTGATCTGTGTGATGACCATTTTGCACTTACCGTCGGAGCAGGTCACGCTCAGCATGTAGTTAAAGCGGGTGCGGTCCAGATAGAGAATCTTTTTCTTGAAAACGAGCCATTCCTCAAAACGGGCAATGATGATGCCGTTGGCCGGGTCCTCTTCGGTGATGCGTGTGCGTTGCAGCTGGTTTTCTTCCTGCGTCATTCTCTTCACGAAATCGCTCATCACCTGATAAATCTCACTTTGACTCTTGTCTTTTACGGCAAATGTCTGCTGAAAGACAATCTGTCCGTTTACTTCGGGTACAGCGCCGGCCAGATATTTCGAGTCATCGTTGTTGGCAAAAGCAAACAGTGGCAGGCACAGCAATAAGGTTAATAATAACTGTTTCATATTCGGTTTTCTTTAGTTTCTCTGCAAATTTAAACAAAACGGCAATATAATTTATATGTGTCCTGTATGTTTTATTCAAATTAACTACTTTTTTACACTGTATGTTCATTCAGAAAGTTCATCAGGGCGCTTTTGTAACTTTCTGAAACCGGAATACGTGTTTTACCAAAGACAATGACACCCCGTTCCAGAGTTTTTACTTTTACGGTCTGCACGATATACGACCGGTGCACGCGCATGAAGCGGGGAGAAGGCAGCCGCTCTTCCATGGATTTCATGCTCGCCAGGGTAATAATCGGGCGTGCTTCGTTTTCGAGATAAATCTTCAGATAGTCCTTCAGTCCTTCTATATAAAGAATGTCCTTCAGGGCGATTTGAATCAGTTTGTAGTCTGATTTCACATAGATGAAATCATTGTCGGCGCTTTCCTTTTCCGGGCCGGAGTTCTTCATCTGAAACCATTCCAACGCTTTTTTCACAGCCTCCATAAAGTCGGTATAGCTGAACGGCTTGAGCAGATAGTCCAAGGCGTTGGCCCGGAATCCGTCCAGGGCATACTGCTGAAAGGCTGTGGTGAAGATGATGCGCACACGATTCGGGAGCATTCTTGAAAATTCAAGTCCGTTGAGGTCCGGCATCTGTATGTCCAGGAAAATGATGTCTATCTGGTTCCAGTCTACCTTCGACAGTGCTTCTACGGCACTGCTGTATTTTCCTTCCTGAATCAGGAAGGGAGTTTTCTGGATATAGGATTCCAACAAGTCCAGAGCCAACGGTTCGTCGTCAATGATTACACAATGAAGTTCCATAATCTTATTCCGTATAAATAGTGAGTTCAGAGATATAAGTATTGTTTGCCGCATCCGTGTATTGCTTCCACTCATGGTGGTTTGGATACATCAGGAGCAGTCTGCGTTTCACCTGTTCCAGTCCGATACCGCTGCCACTCACATCGTTCTTTTTCTTCGGGAAGTTGGAGTTTTCCGTACGGAAATAGATGGTGTGCCGTTCGTCAGTGCGCAGGGAAATGTGGATGAAACTCTTTTCCATCGGACTGATTCCGTGCTTGAATGCGTTCTCAATCAGCGAGATGAAGATCAGCGGGGCGATGGGCAGATCCTGATTCTGGAACAAGTCAATGTGGAATTGCACATCGACTTCCTTGCTGAGGCGGATGCGCATCAGCGAAATGTAATTGTTCAGAAAATCGCATTCCTTTTTCAGACTCACGAACTGCTGTTCGTTGTCGTAAAGCACATGGCGCAGGAGCTTGCTCAGGTCGAGTACCGCATTTTGCGCTTTCTCCTGATTGAAGGCAATCAGCGCATAGATATTGTTCAGCGTGTTGAGCAGGAAATGCGGATTGATCTGGCTGCGCAGATTCTGCAATTCCGCCTCGGCACGTTTGAGTTCGGCATCCTGTCGGGCCATTTCGGCATGTTGCCATTGCTGGCTCATGCGGGTGATGGCTGCCAGAGCGGTGGCAAATATATAGTGAACCAGTTCGCGGATGCAGAACAGAACCTTGTCGCTCCACTCCAATACCCGGTGCATGTGATGCGGTCGGATGGGATAGAGCGTATCCATCAGGGCAAACCAGAAGCGGGTGAACAAGAAGGCCACAATAAAGGTGCCCAGATTGGCCAGAATGAATTCTTTTTTCCGGTGTGCCAACAGGTATTTCGGAACCCAGAACAGATAGTTTCCGTAGAACACGATGCTCAGGGTGAGCGGAGCGCCCATCATTTTGATCCATTCTCGTGAACCGAGATCTTCGCTGCCCCGGTTCATGAGCATGAAGGGGAATACGAACAGAAAAGCCCAAGAGAACAGGTGAATAACCCATTCTCTCGGAATTTTACCTTGTGAAAAGAATATCTTCAGTTTATTCATATCTGATAGCTTCTATCGGGTTCATCCTTGCTGCTTTCTGGGCGGGGTACCATCCGAAGAACACTCCGATGAAGGTACACACACCAAAACTTACAAAGATACTCCAAGGTTGGATATAAATAGGCATGTTGGCCAGCATTTTTATTAAAAATGAAGCTCCGATGCCGAAAACGATTCCCAAAATACCTCCCGATATGCTCAGCAGCGCGGCTTCGATGAGGAACTGGCTCAGAATGTCAATGCCGCGGGCTCCTACAGACATACGCAAACCGATTTCTTTGGTACGTTCGGTTACTGACACATACATGATGTTCATGATACCGATACCGCCGACAATCAGGGAGATTCCGGCCACACTACCCAGCAGGATGGTGAGCAGATTCATGGTGGAGTTCATCATGGAGGCCATTTCTTCCTGACTTCGTATCGTGAAGTCGTCCTCCTCGGCCTCGGTCGTTTCCGTTGCATCTTTCAGCTTGTGCGTGCGGCGCAGAATGGAGGTGATGTCCTCTATGGCCTGGTCGGTAGCTGCTTCGGTCACCGCCGAGCAGTTGATGCCCTGAAGATAAGTCACGGCCAGAATACGTTTCATGACGGTGGTGTAAGGAGCCAGCACCACATCGTCCTGGTCCTGTCCCATGGAGTTGTAACCCTTTGACTTGAGAACACCGATTACGCGGAAGGGGATGGAGTTGAAACGTACCACCTTGCCAATCGGGTCACTGCCGTCGGGGAAGAGGTTATCCACTACCGTTTTACCCAGCAGACACACTTTGGCTGCCGTTTTGATGTCCTGATCGGTAAACATCTCTCCGTCTTCCACTTCCAGTTGTCGGATTTCCAGATAATCCTGATTGATACCATAGACGGTAGACGGGGTGTTGTTGTTGCCCGATACGAACTGTCCGCTGCTGTTTACGGAAGGGCTGATGGCGGTGATGAAACGGGCCTCATCGCGCAGTGCTTCAAAGTCGCTGATCTTCAGCGTCTGCATTTCGCTCGGGTCCTGTCGCACGCCACCCCGCATATCAGCTCCCGGATGAATCATGATCATGTTGGAACCCATTTCGGAGATCTGTTGCCGGATGCTCCGCTTGGAGCCTTGTCCGATGGCCAGCATGGCAATAACCGAAGCCACACCGATGATGATACCCAGTGCCGTAAGGAACGAGCGCAGCTTGTTGGCCGCAATGGCTTTCAGTGCTATTTTGAAAAGATTGATTGTATTCATATTGCGATTCTATTAGTCATCCTGAGGTTTGGGCAGCTTGGCCAGTGCCTCGGCGGCAGAGAGGATGTTCGGATTGATTACATCTTCCCGGATCTTGCCGTCGCGAAGCACGATGTTGCGGCTGCTGTATTGTGCGATTTCAGGATTGTGCGTTACAAATATGATGGTTCTTCCCTCGCGGTGCAGTTGCTGGAACAACACCAGAATCTCGAACGAGGTGCGGGTGTCCAGGTTACCGGTAGCCTCGTCGGCCAGGATCACCGCCGGATTGTTTACCAGAGCGCGGGCGATGGCCACACGTTGCATCTGTCCGCCCGACATCTGGTTTGACTTATGATAGAGTCGGTCGCCCAGTCCCACCATTTCAAGGGCCTTGATGGCTCTTTCCTTCCGTTCCTTGGTCGATACGGAGGCATTATACATCAGCGGCAGTTCCACATTCTCGATAGCCGTGGTCTTGGCCAGCAGATTGTAGTTCTGAAAAACGAATCCGATTTTGCGGTTGCGCAGAATGGCGCGCTGGGTGCGGCTCATGTTCTTCACCGGAGAGCCGTCCAGAATATATTCTCCGCTGGTCGGTGTATCGAGGCATCCCAACTGGTTCAGCAAGGTAGACTTGCCGGAACCGGAAGTACCCATGATGGTGACAAATTCTCCTTCATAGATTTTGAAAGACACTCCGCGCAGGGCGTGAACAATTTCGTCACCAACCAGAAAGTTGCGTTTTACATCCTGTAGTTCAATGACTACTTTTCTTTTGTCTTCTTCCATAATCCATTCTGATTTTATTTCTTTTTCTTGTCTCCCGGATGCGGCATGAACGGGCTGCTTTCTGCCTGTTGCGGTCCTTCTTCCATACCTTCCTGAAGCTCTTTTACACTCATGATTACCTCTGTGTTCTCAGGTACTCCGCTCAGAATCTCCGTGCGGGTTCCGTCGGATACACCGATTCTTACTGGATAAGCTTTCAGCACGTTACCGTTCTTCACCCAAAGTTTATTTGGTCCCTTGCAGTCTTCTATTTTTACATCCTTCAGAGTCGTGGCAGAAGGCGTGAAGCGCAAAGCCTTGGATTTCACACTGACTACATCCGGGCGCTCGATGGTAGTGATGCTCACATTGGCAGTGAGTCCCGGTTTCAGTTTCAGATCTTTGTTCGGTGCCGAGATGACCACTTCGTAAGTGACTACGTTGCTTTCGGTTACGGCTTCCTGACGCACCTGAGTGACCACTCCGCTGAAAGTGTCATCCGGGAAGGCATCTACGGTGAAGCTCACCTTCTGTCCTTCCTTGATGTTGCCTATGTCGGCCTCGTCAATATCGGCTACTACCTGCATGTCGGTCAGGTCCTGAGCGATGGTAAACAGGGTAGGAGTGCTGTAGCTGGAGGCCACGGTCTGTCCTTCTTCCACGTCCTTGCCCAATACGATACCGTCAATCGGCGAGGTGATGATGGCGTAACCCAGGTTGGTCTGTGCCTTCTTCACGTTTTCCTCTTTGGTCTTTACGTCCTCGGCAGCCTTTTGAAAACTGAGGCGGGCCACTTCGTAATCGTTCCGGCTCACCAGTCCCTTGTCATACAGATTCTTGTAGCGTTCGTAGTTGGCTTTCTGGTATTGGTAATCGCTCTTCGAACTGGTCAGGTTGGCCTGCGCGCTGTTGAGTTCGCTGATCAGGTTCGTCTTGTCGAGTTCTGCAATGACCTGTCCCTTTTTCACTACACTGTTGTAGTCTACATAGATTTTGCTGATGATACCGGATACCTGTGTACCCACATCCACACTGGTTACCGGTTCGATGCTACCGGTGGCCGTTACGATACTTTTTATGGTGTCCTTTTCCACTTTTGTGGTTTCGTATTCCTGTTTCAGGGACGTGTCGCCTTTGGGCCAGAAGAAGAATATTCCGGCGGCGATGATGACGATGGCCGAAGCCACGATGATTTTATTCTTTTTCATGATTCTGTTCTGTTTGTTGGATATGAGTTGTTTTTATAAGGTAATACTGTTGCCCTGATAGAATTTCAGAAGCTGGATATTCAGTAGGGTGGTGTATTTGCTTTGCAGCTTTTCCTGTTGTGCCTGGAGCAGATCGTCTTTTCCGGTGAGCAGCTCCACCACGTTTTTCAGTCCGTTTTCAAACTGTTCGTTCAGCAGTCTGTAGCTGCTTTCCATGCTTTCGGTCTTGGTGATCGAAGCCTTGAACTTTTCCTGATTGTTACGGGCCTGCAGATTGTAGCTCTCGATGGTGTTATACAGATTCTTCTGCTCTTCGGTCAGTTCCAGAGACTTGGTCACCTGATCCAGTTTGGCACGTTCCACAGCGCTTTTGTTCTTACGGTTGTCAAAGATCGGCACGGAGAGTGTCAGTCCGATGGTTCCGTTCAGATTCTCTTTCAGCTGGCTGGCCACTTGGGCTCCGGTACTGTAGTGACTGTCGCTGATGGAAGCGTTGAGCGAAAGGCTTGGCTGGTATCCGGCCTTGGCCACATCCACACTCAGCTTGGCAGCCTCGATAGCGGTCTGCTTGCTCTGGATTTCCGGGCGAAGCAACAGGGCCTGACTGTAAACCTCGTTGCTGGAAGGTACCAGCTGCAAAGCCTGTTCGTCAGAAATCTCCAGATCGGCAATCTGGAAATCCGTACTTGGGTCCAATTCCAGCAGTTGCTTCAGTTGCAGGTTGTAATCGTCAATCTGAGTCTGCGCGTTGACCACATCATACTGGGCGCTGCTCCATTGTGCCTCGAGCTGTTTCAGTTCCGTTTCCGAAAGCAGTCCGTTCTGCATCATTTCCTTTCCGCGTTCCACCTGCTTTTTGGCGGTTTCGAGAATGCTTTCGTTCACTTTCTTGGCCTCGGTGGAGTACAGGATCTGAATATACAGCTGGGTGATTTGTTCCGTAATGCTGTTCTTACTGATCTCTGTATCCAGCTCGGCCATCTTCTTGTTTAACTTTTGTATCTTGATTGTGTTTGTGTTCGATTTGCCGTCCCACACGGTCCAGGAGGCATTCAATGAATAATTTCCGTTTTCGGTCAGCTTTTTGCTGGAAGTGTTGGCCATGCCGTTGGCTACGATGCTGTTCGGGTTACTCTGCAGCGGACGGTAGTTGAGTGACTGGTTCATGCCGAATGACAGGCTGGGGAAGAGGGCAGCCTGCGATTCCTTGAGGCTGACGTCCTGCTGCTGTTCGCTTACATTGGATTTCTGAATCTGAATGTTGTTTTCCAGGGCATATTGGATGCAGCGCTCCAAATCCCAGGTCTCTTCGTTGCCGGCTCTGATGTTGTTCATCATGAAGAGCGACAACAGAGCTAAAAAATACTTCTTCTTGCTCATAATTGTCTTGGTTGGTTTTTACGAAGGCAAATTTAGGAGCGCTTTGCCGCTCTTACAATTATAATATACTAAGGGGCCTTTTTTTTCGACGAAACACCCTTTTTATTCTATTAAAATATTGTACCTTTGAAGGGTAAAAACCATAAATGCAAGCTTATGTTTTCTGGAATAGTAGAAGAATGTGCCCAGGTGGTGGCCATTGAAAAAGAATTGGAAAATGTGCATTTCACCCTGAAATGCTCTTTTGTGGATGAGTTGAAAATCGATCAGAGTGTGGCACACAACGGAGTTTGCCTTACGGTGGTGCGCATCGAGAACGGTACTTATACGGTAACGGCAATGAAGGAAACGCTCGACCGCAGCAATCTGGGTCTGCTTCAGGTGGGCGATGAAGTGAATGTGGAGCGCTCCATGATGATGAACGGCCGTCTGGACGGTCATATCGTGCAGGGCCATGTAGACCAGACCGCCGAGTGCGTTTCCGTGGAGGATGCCGAGGGAAGTCATGTGTTTACTTTCCGTTATGCCTTTGATCCGGAGATGGCCAAGCGCGGTTACTTCACTGTGGACAAAGGTTCGGTAACCGTGAACGGAGTGAGCCTCACCGTGTGCAATCCTACGCAGGATACTTTCCAGGTGTGCATCATCCCTTATACTTTCGATCACACCAACTTCCACACCTTCAAACCCGGCAGTGTGGTTAATCTCGAATTTGACATTATCGGCAAGTATCTGAGCCGCATGATGTCGCTCACCGGACAGCAGGGCTGATACCCGCCGGTGCGGAACATATAAAAACGGAAAAAGCTGTTTCCGACTTGCCGTGCAGGTCTCGAAACAGCTTTTTCCGTTTATTCTTTTCCTTATTTCGGTTTGGAAACTTATTCCGTCAGTCCGGCTTCCTTCCACGACTTCATGATGTCGCGGGCATCGTTCAGGGCAGTTTCCGCATCCACTTCATATTCGTCGAGCAGCAGTTGGGCCAGCTGTTCTGCTTCGAACTCCGTATCTTTCACCTTGTTCCACAGATAGGCAGCCGATTCGTTCAGGCTGATAATCTTGGTAAAGTCGATGTTCTCTTTTCCGTAGGCCACAATAACGTATTCGTTGCATACGTTCTTCAGGTCGAATCCTTTCTTTATTTTCATGATTTCTGTTCTAGATTTAGTTTATAGATCCATAATAAATATTTTCTGACGGGCAGCAGCTTTCTCCACAGGCGGGCATAGCGGTTCCATTTTTCGTCGTCGGCCGGTATGGCTACTCCGTTGCGGATGAAAGTGCGCACCACGGCGGCCACCTCTTCGCGCCGGCAATATTCCTTGCCTTTCAGGTTACCGTCGCCCATGAGGGTCACTTTGTCTCCATCGAGTCCGATGATGCGGTGCAGCACATACTTGCCCGGGAAAATTTCTCCCAGGGCCACATCGCCCACCTTCAGTTCCGAAAAAGGAGCCAGCACCACACTGTCGCGGCAATGCTCCAGAAAGGGGCGCATGCTGTAGCCCTTTACCATGATGGTCACGGTGTGCCCTTCGCGCACCAGTTCCTTGACCTGTCCCAGAATCAGTTCGTTGGGGAAACTCATCCGCGCCACGTTTTCCCGGGCCGATGCTGTCGGGGCAGGGGCTGTGAGTCGCCGAATGGGAGCGAATCCCTTCCACAGCATTCCGAAGATTCTTTTCTTGACGCTCTGTTTCATGCTGAGGTAACGGTTTGATGGCTGAGGCGGGCCGCTTCTTCGTCGGGCAGGCAACCCAAATGATATACCGGGGTGCGTGACAGAATCTCGGATATCGTGTTACAGATATCGTTGTAGACCCGTTTGTCCCATTTCATGACCGATACGGACGACAGGATGTGGGCAAAAGAGTGCAGAATATCTTCACGCCGGATTTCGTTTTGCTTTTTCTGTTCCAGCTGGACAAAGGCTCCGGCCTCGGCTTCGATGTTGCGGTAGCAGGGAGTCTTTCCGCTCCAGGGGGAACCGTAGACAAAGGTCTTTCCTCCCACCACGCGTACCACCGGATTGTCGTCGTTCATCAGATCCGAACCCGGGATGTGCTTGAGCCAAAGACGGGTATGCGTGCTTTTTCCGGTACCGCTCTTTCCCAAAAACAGATAACCCTTATCGTTGTTCCGGATGACGGAAGAGTGAATCAGCAGGGTGTTGTGCGGCGAGGTGGCAAAGGCATAGACAATCATCAGGGCATTGTTGGTGCCAAAGGCACGCTCCTCTCTTTTTTCTGCAAGCAGATGTACGGTGGCCAGACTGAAGTCGGCATTGACGCGTACGCGGCAACACGGCACATTGTTTACATTGCTGATGACGAACTGGTATCCGCCGTCGTTCATCAGATATACGCCGTGGTTGCATCCGCCGCAGTCAAACTGTCCGATTTCCTCGTGAGGGGCTTCGGTGCAGGCCGACTCGGTGACGGTCATTTCAAACAAGGGAGAGTCCTTTGCTTCGGTGCAGACAAAGGGAGTGCATGAGGGCAGCAGGTCTTCAATCTCTTCCGCGGTATGAAAAGTAATGCGGAACAGATGACCGGCCACTTTATATAAATTCGTTTTCATGAATTATTCAGAAATTACTTGGTTGATTTCCGACTCGAAGCGGAATTCATCCTGAGACAGAGTCTTCAGAATGGTGGCATTGCTGTTTTTGTAGCGCTTCATAACCTTGTTATATCTCTTGCGGAGGTTTTCCAGTTTTTTGTCAAAGAAAACCACACAAGTAGTGTTCGGACGCTCTTTATGATCGGCCAGGAAGAACTGCAACTGGTTGCCATAGGCGGTGCGTCCTACAAGAAATTCTGTTTTAGGTTCTATCATTACGGAGTCCACAGCCTGAATGTCGGTGATGTAAACCAGAGAGTCGTTAAAGGAAGCCGAAAATCCGAACATGTAAACTTTAGTCGGTCCTGTCGTGTTCTTGTCCTTGGCATAAGCGCTTATGCCGATGGCCAGTGTTGCGAAAATTAATAGAAAAGAGATTTTGAAACGTTTCATACTTTAAAGTTTTTACCGTTACAAAAGTAAACAATAATCTTTCATCAGCCAACAAATTAAGTCTTTTTTCTCTTTTCTCCGGATTCCGCTCCCGAGACGTGCTTTCGGAAAGTTCGTCCGTGGGGTGTTTCCGTTACGTTTCTTTTAAGTGTTCCGGGAGGCTCCTGCCGGTTGCGTCAGATTATCATCAGTGCGATAATTTATTACCGTCAGGGAGATAATTTATCATCATGCCGATGATTTTTCTTTGGGAGCACGTTCCCTTCTCCGGTTGGAGGGATACAAAAAAGGGGACTCCGCTGTGATTGCGGAATCCCCTTCTCCTTGCTTGATGCAAAATATGTTTCTGTCTTTGGGATTATCCCAAATAAGATTTCAGCAATTTGCTTTTTGAGTTCTGTCTCAGACGGCGGATAGCCTTTTCCTTGATCTGTCGAACACGCTCGCGGGTCAGGTTGAATTTGTCACCGATTTCCTCCAGAGTCATTTCCTGATGGTTGATACCGAAGAACATCTGAATGATTTCCTTCTCTCTTTCGCTAAGCATAGACAGGGCACGGTCAATTTCGCGTGACAGAGACTCGTTCACCAGTGAGCGGTCGGCCATTGGAGAGTCGTCATTGACAAGTACATCCAGCAGGCTGTTGTCCTCGCCTTCCACAAAAGGAGCATCCACAGAGATATGTCTGCCGCTTACCTTCATGGTGTCCGAAATCTTGTCTACCGGGATGTCCAGTTCGTCTGCCAGTTCCTCCGGGCTTGGTCTTCTTTCATTCTCCTGCTCGAATTTGCTGAATGCCTTGCTGATCTTGTTCAGAGAACCTACCTGATTCAGCGGCAGACGCACGATTCGGCTTTGTTCGGCCAGAGCTTGCAGAATAGACTGTCGGATCCACCATACCGCATAACTGATAAATTTGAAACCTCTTGTTTCGTCGAACTTTTCGGCTGCCTTAATCAGACCCAGATTTCCTTCATTGATCAAGTCCGGCAGACTCAATCCTTGGTTTTGGTATTGTTTTGCCACAGATACAACGAAACGAAGATTGGCTCGTGTCAGTTTTTCAAGCGCGATGCGGTCTCCTTTACGGATTCGTTGTGCCAACTCAACTTCTTCTTCAACGGTAATCAGCTCTTCGCGGCCGATTTCCTGAAGATATTTGTCTAAAGAAGCACTCTCACGATTGGTGATACTTTTGGTAATCTTTAATTGTCTCATTTCTTCTTAACAATTTTAGGTTGCTAAATTATAAAGAAAAATCGATAGTTGTATATAAAAGATGTCAAGTTTATCTTTTATTAATACGTTTATGCTTGATTTAAGTTTTATAAACAATAAAAGGCGGATGCAAAGTCGTTGCATCCGCCAATATGTGCCCGATATGCCCTGAGGCATGGCTTTATTTCTTCTTTTCGTCCTTCGGGTCGTTCAGTTCGATAACCAGACTCTTCTTGATACCGCTTTGGGTGATGGCTCTGATCCACAGAGTGCGGTCGGAAGACTGGTTGGTTTCCTTAACCACATCTTCGAAATCCTCCAGAGTACGCATCGGCTTGTCGTTGATCATCAGGATGATGAGTCCCTTAGTGACACCGGCATCCTTCATCTTTCCGTTGCGCAGGGCGGCCACTTCGAGTCCGTAAGGCAAGTTCAGCTGAGCCTTGGTTTCTTCGCTCAGCGGTTTGAGAGCGGCACCAAACTGGTCGATGTCGAGTTCCTCGAGTGCCTTGGTGTTACCCTGTGCGTTGCGGAGCGTTACGGTTTCGTTGTGCGTCTTCTTGTTTCTTACGTAAGTGATCTTGATCTGGTCACCCGGGCGGTGTTTGGCCAGTTCTTCCTGCAACTCGGCAATCTTGGTGATATTCTTGCCGTCGATGGCGGTGATGACATCACCCTTTACCAGGTTCAGTTCGGCAGCCGTAGAGTTTGGTTCGATACCGTTTACATAAACACCCGAAACAGTACCCAGGTCTACGGTATTTCCCTTTTCCTTCTCGCTGTCGATGTAGTTCAGCACATCGGTTCCGGTTACACCCAGCACGGCGCGCTGCACAATACCGAATTCCTTCAAGTCATGCACCACCTTGTTCATGATGGTTGTCGGGATGGCAAAACCATAACCCGAATAAGAACCGGTCTGTGAGTAAAGCATGGCGTTGATACCCACCAGCTCGCCTTTGGCATTGACCAGAGCACCACCGGAGTTTCCGGAGTTGATGGCCGCATCGGTCTGAATGAAGCTTTCGATGGAGTTGGCACCCAGTGAACGGGCCTTGGCGCTCACGATACCGGCTGTTACGGTAGAAGTCAGGTTGAAAGGGTTGCCGACTGCCAGCACCCATTCGCCCAGTTTCAGGTCGTCGGAGTTACCGATTGGAATGGTGGGCAGGTCTTTACCCTCGATTTTAATCAGGGCCAGGTCGGTCTGTTCGTCGCAACCGATGATGCGTGCCTTGAACTCACGGTTGTCGTTCAGTTTGACCACCAGCTCGTCAGCACCGTTCACCACATGGTTGTTGGTGACGATATATCCGTCCTTTGAGATAATGACTCCCGAACCGGAAGCCTGTCTTTTCGGAGTCTGTATCTGTCTTTTCTGCGTACCGCCGCCACCGAATCCAAAGAAGTCACCGAAGAAATCGGAAAACGGATCCCGTACGTCTACGGTTTGCGTCTTGCTGTTCATTGTCACTTTTATATACACCACGGCGTTTACCGATGATTCGGCTGCCTGAGTAAGGTCTACCATTCCGCTGGGGATTTCGGCGGCATAAGCCGAAGAAAAAGTGGGGCAGAAGCCCATCAGGCCGGTACCCAGTAATACCATACCGGCTGTTCCTGCAATTCTCTTAGTTAGCTGTTTCATAACTTAATTGATTTGTAGTGTTAATTTATTTGCGTTATTGATTTTTTTCTGAGGCAAAAGTAAATACAAATGCAATTGATTAGTCCTGCTATATTCCTATTTTCCTTTCTTTTAACAGTGCAGAAAGTGGGATTAACGGTAGTTAATTCCGCCGGAACTCCTTTTTTGCATTCGTTTAACTTGTTTGAAACAGAATATTTGATTACTTTTGTATCATAAAAGCAGTCGGGCAGTCTGTCGCTGGCCTTTTGCAAAAAAGGCGGGAGGAAAGTCCGGGCAATATAGGGCACCCCACTTCTTAATGGGAAGTAGTCCGCGAGGGTTAGATCATGCAGAAGAAAACAACCGCCTGTTTCGGCAGGTAAGGGTGAGAAGGCGAGGTAAGAGCTCACCAGGCGGGCGGTGACGTCCGTGCTGTGCATTCTGGGGATTGAAAGTTCGCGTAAACCGGCGTTAACGAAAGGCGGCCCGTCTGAGTCGGAGGGTAGAACGATAGAGCCTTGTGGTGACACAAGGTCTGGATAAATGACAGACGCCTTGATCTTCAAGGAACAGAACCCGGCTTATCGCCCGGCTGCTTTTATGTTTTTTATTTAATGAGAAACCTATGCAGTTCAGTTATCGTCAGATAGAATTCTTTTTCACTCAGAAGATATGGTATATCAACGAAAGTGAGCTTTCTCCGGCACGACGTTATGTGTTCCGGATGATGAAAAAAGTGGTGCTTACGATAGAGTGTTATTTCCGCAGGAACATCAACAGCTATGCTTCGGCTCTTACCTTTTCTTCCATTCTGGCGATAGTACCCATTCTGGCCATTATCTTCGCCATAGGGCGCGGTTTCGGTTACGGCACGATTATCGAGAATGAAATCAAGCGCAACCTGAGTGTGAATCAGGGTTTTGCCGACTTGATTTTTGATTTTATCGGCTCTTATCTGGAACATACCAAGAGCGGCTTCTTCATCGGTTTCGGTCTTTTGTTGTTGCTTTATACCATTATCCAGCTGACCAGCAATATCGAGATTGCGCTGAATGAAATCTGGCAAGTGAAGAGCCAGCGCAGCATCTACCGGCAGATCACCGACTATATTAGTGTGTTCCTGCTGTTGCCCATATTGATTATCATTTCGAGCGGTCTGAGCATCTTTCTGGCTACCATCGCGCAGCATTTCCCGAACTTTCTGGTGCTGAGCACCACGGTACAGTTGCTTTTGCACCTGTTGCCCTATGTCATCAGCAGCCTGCTTTTCATGGGACTTTACTGTTACATGCCCAACACACGGGTGCAGGTGCGTCATGCTTTCTTCCCCGGCATTCTGGCCGGAGTGCTGTTTCAGTTGCTTCAGTACTTCTATATCCATTCTCAGATCTGGGTATCTACCTACAATGCCATCTACGGTTCGTTTGCGGCATTGCCTATGTTCATGCTTTGGGTCAACTTTTCCTGGATCATTTGCCTCTTTGGGGCGCAGCTTACTTATGCCAACCAGAATCTGAAAAGCTATTTCTATCTGAAGGACATTCACCGCATCAGCCGTCATTATCACGATGTGCTGGTTATCATGATTCTGTCCCGCATCTGCAAGCGCTTCGAAAAGGATATGATTCCCTATAGCCTCTACGGACTTTCGGCAGAAACGACCTTGCCTGTGGGAGTGATCGGCAAACTCATTCATGAGCTGCACAAAATGAATCTGATTGTGGTGGAGGGAGACGATATGGAAGCTACTCAGCGGGTAGTGCCCTCATTTGATATTCATCGGCTCACGGTAAACGAAGTGATGGCCCGCATTGATGCGTATGGCGATTTCTACACCAGCAAGGCAGCGATGAACTGGTTGCAGCCCGAGTGGGAGAATCTGCTCCGCATCCGTAAGGGATGCCGTTTTGAAGAAGGGGATATTCTGCTCAAGGATCTTTAGCAAGCAGCAGACGGCAGATGAGAGAGTTTTCTGAAAAAACAAGCATCCCTGCAAATCCGAATCATGAATCAGGATTTGCAGGGATGCTTGTTTCTTTATTTGTATGGCGCTGCTTATGCTTCGTCTTCGCCTTTCAGCACCGGAAGCTGCCAGTGGTATTTGACGGTCAGAATACGAATGGCTACAACCGTGATACCTGAAAGCAGAGCGTTTATTTCGGCAGAAAGTCCCAGCTTGTGGCAGATGACATAAACAATACCGCCGATAACACAGGCTATGGCATAAATATCCTTACGGAAAATCAGCGGTTCTTCATTGATGAACACATCGCGGATCACACCTCCGGCAGCACCGGTAATGCTACCCATGATAATCGCCATCCAGAAGGGGTAATCCATATTCAGGGTCTTTTCGATTCCGATGATGTTGAACAGGGCCAGACCGATGGCATCAAATATAAACCAGGTACTGTTCTGGCGGATGATGCGTTTGCCGAATGCGATGACGTAGAACAGAGCCAGGGCGCAGCAGATGATGTAAATGGAATTGGTCATCCAGAAAGGAGGAAGGCCAAGCATCACATCACGGATCGTACCGCCGCCGATGGCGGTAACCATTCCTACGATATAGGCACCGAACCAGTCGAACTTTTTTGCCGATGCCAGTCGGATACCCGATATGGCAAAGGCGAACGTACCGATAAACTCGATGATCACGAATGAGGCGGGGATGCGCAGGGCTTCGCCCATTGTTTGCAGTATGTTCAGGATTTCTTGCATTTTGTGTATTTGGGTTTATTGAATGACATTTTGGGGAGTTCCGTTCAGGAAAGCTTTTATATTGTTGGCACAGATCTCCATCAGGCGCTTGCGTGCCTCGGTCGAAGCCCAGGCAATGTGCGGGGTGAGATACACATTCTTGGCCGTGAGCAGCGGATTGGTCGGTATTGCCGGCTCCACACAGAGCACATCGGCTCCGTAGGCGGCAAGGGTGCCGTTGTTCAATGCCTCTGCCACATCCAGTTCGTTAATCAGATGGCCGCGTCCGGTATTCAGGAGAATCGCAGTCTTTTTCATGAGTGCCAGGGTTTCGCTGTTGATGATCTGTCGGGTATTCGCTTTGAGCGGACAGTGCAGACTGACGATGTCGCATTCACTCAGCAGTTCCTTCAGTTCCACTTTTCTGACCCATTCCGGCATGGATGAAGCCTCACGGGCGGTATAGGCATATACCTCCATTCCGAAAGCATGTGCTATTTCGGCAACAGCCGTTCCGATATGTCCCATACCGATGATACCGAACTTCTTGCCGTGAAGTTCCATAATGGGAGAGTCCCAATAGCAGAAGTCCAGCGAAGTGTTCCAGCGTCCCTTGCGGTTTTCTTCGGCATAGTGGCCCACCTGGTTGGTGATGTTCAGAAGATGGGCAAACGTCATTTGCGCTACCGAAGCGGTGCTGTAGGTCGGAATGTTGCACACCACGATTCCCTTGCTTTTTGCAGCCTCGATATCCACAACATTGTAACCGGTAGAGAGAATTCCGATATACTTCAGTTTGGGCAGGCTCTGCAAGGTGCCGGCCGTGAGTATGGTCTTATTGGTTAGAATGATGTCGGCATCAATGGCCCGATGTATGATTTCTTGATCACTGGTGCGTTCATATACCGTCAAGTGGCCAAGTGTCTTGATCGCCTCCCAGCTTAAGTCACCCGGATTCAGTCCGTAACCGTCTAATACTACAATGTTCATTTGTTTTATACGCTTAAAAATTGGAATGCAAAGTTAATGCTTTTGCCGATATGGTGTACGGCTTTTAAAGATTCTTATAAGAATATCTTTCGGGCTTTTACTGCCCCACGTAATTCATTTTCCGATAACCCACAAGGCGGTCGTAGCGCTCGCCCGGTGAACGATGGTACACCAGCACGATATATTCGTTTTCGGTCTGGAAGAAATCTCCGTCAACCACGCTTTTACCGGATGTAGTTCCCGGTGCAACCAGCAGATATTGGTAGTTATAGTAGCCCTGCTTCAGCAGCAAGGAAGCTTCATAGGCCTGGGTCTTTTGGTTGTAGCTCATCCGGTATTCCGGTGTGAACTGGTTGTAGGTCCAGTTTCCGGCAATATAAAGCTGGCCGGAGCTCAGTTCCGGACTCTTGAGCGTGAAGTGTACCCACACGTATTCCGACGTGGTTTCATTGTCGCTGTTGTCTTCATTGCGCACGACAGCCGCTCCGTTCTGGTCGTTTTCGAAGATATAGTTCTTCTGGGGGCGGTCTTCGTTCAGGATGACGTGATAGTAAGGGTCATACCACTGAATCTGGTCCACATTCATATTGGCGCGGTTAAAGCCCAGAATTTCAAACTTATGAAATTCGTTTCCGGCATCGAAGATGAGCTGCCGGTTGTGCAGATATTCCAGTGTGTTCACTTTCTGCACATCCGGTTTGGGATTGATCACCCAGTTGTCGGTGCGCCGGTTCTGCATGACCACAGTCTTCAGTTCCCGAATCGGGTCATTGACCGTGAGGGTGCCGTAATTTATGGAGAAACTCAATTGCTGATGCGTCTTGTTGAAATCAATGTCCGTGTTCGATGAGACGCTGGCGCTGATGCCCACCTCAGGTTCCACGACCGAGAAGCAGGCCGTGAGCAAAGGTTGATCCGGGTCCGCTCCTTCCTCGTCGCGATACACATGCACCTTGTAGTTGCCCGACAGCTTGAGCGATACGTCGCTGTTCGGAATCCGTATCCGGTAATGAGTATAAAGCAGGTTGGTGTTGAAACTGTTTTCCACGTCCTCGATGACCTGACCGTTGAATCCTTCCAGATAATCCGATTCGAAGATGTCGGTTGAGGAAGTCCAGTCGGCATTGCAATGCTCCACCTTATATATCAAGCGGTGATAGTCATGACTGAGAATGTCAAAACCGATATCCACCACATTGTTGCCGCCCAGATTGATGATGGGAGGCTGCAACACATCTTCGTTGGCAATTACTTGCAGGGTTTTGACATAATCGGCATAGACACGTGAGTTCTGTGCCTGCAGCGGGTGCAGAGTCAGAAACAGAAGGAACAGGCTGTAAAATAGTTTTTTCATGTCACAAAGTTAGTTCTTTTTTCATCAGAACCGTTTTTTCTCCGTATTTTTGTATTCTTATTTTAAGGAAGATTTAAAGTTATATCATCATGCGGAATTCGATTTTATCTCTTGTTTTTTTGTTATGTTGCGGTGTTCCCGTACAGGCTCTGTCACTCAAGGACGTGAATTATACTTCTGCCGATTCGGCTCAGGTGGTACAATGGCTTGAAGAGGCCCGCGACCAGTATGTAAAGGCGGATCGCATGCTGTTTTTTGCGCGTAAGTTTCTGGGGTTGCCATACGTGGCAAATACGCTGGACCGGAATAAAAACGAAGAAAAACTGGTGGTGAATCTGCGTGAGTTGGACTGCACCACCTTTGTGGAGAATGTTGCGGCACTTTCGCTGACGGCCGGAAGGGGAAGTACCTCGTTCTATGACTTTTGTGAAGCTCTGGAGCGCCTTCGTTATACCAACGGTATGCTTTCGGGATATGCTTCCCGCAATCACTATTTCAGTGAATGGATTCAGAGCAATCAGGACATGGGGCTGCTGAAAGATGTCTTTGACGAGAGCAGCGTGGGGAAAGGCTCGGCATTGACCCCGTTGTCCGTTCAGGTAAATTACATGAGCCGTCATGCCGACCGCTATCCGTTCTTGAAGGCACATCCCGATGCGGTCAAGACAATCGCCGGAAAAGAACAGGCCATCAGCGGGCGTAAGGTGTGGTTTTTGCCCAAAGGGAAAATAAAGGGAAATACGCGGGACATGCAGCTTGTGCAGGAGGGAGACGTTGTGGCTTTCGTGACGAAACGCGCCGGACTGGATATTGCCCATGTCGGCATTCTGTGCCGTGAGCGCGGAGAGTGGCATTTCCTGCACGCCTCCAGTTTGCGGAAAAAGGTTGTGTTGGAACCTCTTTCCCTGGTGGAGTATTTGCAGAAACAAACGATGCAGACCGGCATTCGTGTGGTGCGTGTCCACTAATCCGTATCGCTCTCTTTTTGCGAAGGGAGCAGGTCGATGTGCTTCATTTGTCTCATGATAGCAGTCTGGCGCTTGAGCATGTAGCGGGACGGGTCTTTGGAGCTGTATCGCAAAGGATTAGGCAGCGTGGCCGCTATCAGCGCGCAGTTGGCGCGTGTCAGATTGGATGCCGGACGGCCGAAATGCTGTTGGGCAACCGCTTCGGCTCCATAAATACCATCGCCCATTTCGATGGAGTTCAGATACACCTCCATGATGCGTTCCTTGCTCCATGTCAGCTCTATCAGTACGGTGAAATAAGCCTCGAATCCTTTGCGCACCCACGAAGAAGTGGGCCACAGGAATACGTTCTTGGCCGTTTGCTGGCTGATTGTGCTGCCGCCGCGGATGCGTTTTCCGTTTTCTCTTTCTTCCAGAGCATTCTGAATTTCCACGAGGTCGAAGCCGTGGTGTGTCATGAAGCGCTGGTCTTCGGAAGCCATGACAGCTACCGGAAGATATTTGGAGATGCTGTCCAGCGGTACCCAATGATGCTTGAGCCGCACTTTTTCGCCGCGGGCCATTTGCTGGGCGCAGCGGATCACCATGAGCGGAGTGACCGGCACGGGGGCGAACCGGTATACTAAAACAGCAAGGATTGTACTTCCAAAGAACAGAAGTACAATCCATTGCAATACTTTTTGAATCCGTTTCAAAAGAAACATGATTTTTTACTTTATTATTTTGCAGCTTCAGCCTCGGCAGCCTTGATCATTGCCTCGCTGGCATACAAATAAACTTCTACACGACGGTTTTCCTGACGGCCGGCAGCAGTTGAGTTGTCGGCAACCGGATTAGCCTCGCCCAATCCTTCTACTGACTTGATCTGAGCTGAACCTACACCCTGATTCTTCAGGTAAGACTCAACAGCCTGTGCACGCTGCAAAGACAGAGTGATGTTCTTCTGTACGCTCTGCTCGGCTGTGCTGTTCTTCCAGCCCTGGTTGTCTGTATAGCCCTTGATGGCAACGTCCATATCTGTATTCTGGAGCAATACGTTGGTTGCAAAGTTCTTCAGTGAAGACTGTGCTGTTGTGCTCAGAGTAGAGCTGCTTGTGTTGAACAGGATACCTGAATCGAAGGTAACCTTAACAGCCTGCAAACCGTTAGCATCTGTTACACTTTCTACTTCAGCATTGGCAATCTTTTCAGCCTCAGCCTTAGCCTTGTCCATCTTCTTACCGATTAACGCACCTGCGGTAACACCTACTGCTGTACCTACTGCAGCACCGATAGCAGCACCCTTACCCTTGTTCTGGCTGGCCAAAGCACCAATCAATGAACCCAGGGCTGCACCACCACCTGCTCCGATAATTGAGCCTTTACCTGTGTTAGACATACCACAGCTACTCAACACCAATGAAAAGCAGAGAAAACCTGCTGTCAATTTCATTCCTTTCATAGTTAACTTTAAAATTAAAAATTCTTCAAAACGGCGGCAAAGATAAGACATTTTTTCCTTTTCACACAAGGAATAAAAACTTTTTTGTAATTTTGCGCCAATAAATAATTAAGATAAACATTATGGCGAAAGAATTGAAAAATCTGACAAAGAGAAGTGAAAACTATTCTCAGTGGTATAACGAACTGGTCGTAAAAGCTGATCTGGCCGAGCAGTCTGACGTGCGCGGCTGTATGGTCATCAAGCCTTACGGTTATGCAATCTGGGAGAAAATGCAGCGTATTCTGGACGACAAGTTCAAGGAAACCGGTGTGCAGAACGCTTATTTCCCTTTGTTGATCCCGAAATCATTTTTGAGCAAAGAAGCAGAGCATGTTGAAGGTTTTGCCAAGGAATGTGCTGTGGTGACTCACTACCGCTTGAAAACCAACGAGGAGAAAAACGGGGTAGTGGTAGACCCGGCTGCCAAGCTGGAGGAGGAACTGATTATCCGTCCTACTTCCGAAACCATTATCTGGAACACTTTCCGCAACTGGATTCAGAGCTATCGCGACCTGCCGGTGTTGTGCAACCAGTGGTGTAACGTGATGCGCTGGGAGATGCGTACCCGTCTGTTCCTGCGTACTGCCGAGTTCCTGTGGCAGGAAGGTCACACCGCTCACGCAACCCGTGAGGAGGCTGAAGACCGCGCCAAGCAGATGCTGAAGGTATATGCCGACTTTGCCGAGAAATATATGGCCGTTCCGGTGGTTCAGGGTGTGAAGAGCGAGACCGAGCGTTTTGCCGGTGCTCTGGATACCTATACCATCGAAGCGATGATGCAGGACGGAAAGGCTTTGCAGAGCGGTACTTCTCACTTCCTGGGACAGAACTTCGGAAAGGCTTTCGATGTGCAGTTCATCAATAAGGAAAACAAGCTGGAATATGCCTGGGCTACTTCATGGGGCGTTTCTACCCGCTTGATGGGTGCCCTGATCATGACTCACTCTGACGACAATGGTCTGGTATTGCCTCCGAAGTTGGCTCCGATCCAGGTGGTTATTGTACCTATTTATAAGAATGAAGAGCAGCTGGCAGCCATCGACGCCAAGGTTGAGGGTATCGCTGCCAACCTGCGTGCCATGGGTGTTTCTGTGAAGTATGACAATGCCGACAACAAGCGTCCGGGCTTCAAGTTTGCGGATTATGAGCTGAAGGGTGTACCGGTACGTCTGGTAATCGGTGCCCGCGACTTGGAGAACAACACCGTAGAAATCATGCGTCGTGACACTCTGGAGAAGGAAACCCGTACCATGGACGGTATCGAGCAGTATGTGAAGGACCTGTTGGAAGACATTCAGAACAACATCTTCGCCAAGGCCAAGGCATACCGCGATGCACACATCTACGAGTGCGATGATTATGAAGACTTCAAGAAGCGCGTTAAGGACGGTGGTTTCTTCCTGTGTCACTGGGATGGTACTGCCGAAACCGAGGCCAAGATCAAGGAAGATACTCAGGCAACCATCCGTTGCGTTCCGTTCGAGTTCGAGCAGACTCCGGGTGTGGATATGGTGAGCGGCAAGCCTGCCAAGTGTAGAGTATTGATCGCACGTTCCTACTAATCCGTCAGGAGCACGCTTTCCGGCGGAAACGAAAAATACAGAAAAGAGCATGTCTTCGGGTGCAGACCCGCGGACATGCTCTTTGTCGTAAACAGACCTCTCCGGCTTTCTGAATTGGCTAAAGTGCTGTAAGATTGGGTTAAATATCAGTTTTACGTTGTCGGGTTGGTTATTTTTTTATACTTTTGCACTCCGAAAGAAATATCAGTTTTTTTGTATATAAAAATTAATTTATGTTGGAGCACAAACAAGAAGACCAGCAGGATCTGTTATTGATCAGAAGAAAGTTAGATTTATTATTGAGAACCGGAAAATTATTGGTAGAAAGTCTGGCCGACACCAATAGAGTTGTACGCAACATGAATCGGGTAGCAGCCTACTTGGGCTTGCCGGAAGATAAACTGCACATTGATGTCGGTTTTACCATGCTGCAAGTGAACCTGAGTGACAATGCCCACTCTTTCTCCAAACTCCAGAAGTGCGAGCATCATGGTGTGAACATGACCGCCATTTCGGAAGTCAGCAAACTGTCGTGGAGAGCCATTGAGCAAGACTATTCTCTGGATCAGTATGAGGCTGAATTGGAAAAGATTCGTACCAAGAAACGTAACTACACCCCGTGGCAGGTGGCTATCGGTGCCGGTTTTGCCTGTGGCGGATTCTGTATTCAGTTCGGTTGCGACTGGGTGGCTTTCCTTTATGCTTCCATTGCGGCCATTCTGGGTATGCGCGTGCGCGCCATCTGCAACGAGTGGGGTATCAATCACTATATGAGCATTGCCATTGCGGCATTTATCTCTACGCTGATTGCCTGGTCTACCACTTATCTGCCTTCGGAATGGACCAGCACTCCTTATCATCCGTTGCTGGCTTGTGCCCTGTTTATCGTGCCGGGTGTGCCATTGATTAACTTTGTGGACGATATGCTCGACAATTATATTCAGGTAGGTATCGTGCGAGCGGTCAATACGCTGTTGATCGTCACCTCTATGGCTTTCGGTATTACCTTCGTCATCAAGTTCTGTAACATTCCGGAACTGTTTGCCACCCTGAGCATTGTGCCGCATCACGCTTATTGGGAATATGCCATTGCCGCCGCTATTTCGGCTATGGGATTCTCCATGATCTTCAACATCCCGCGCCGTTTGTTGTGGGTGGTAGCCATCGGCGGTATTCTGGCTGTATGTACCCGTAACTTTGTAAACTTAGGACCGAGCACCAACAATATCGGTTTGGATATGGGTCTGGTGATGGGATCTTTTGCCGGTTCTGTATTGGTGAGCCTCATTGCCATCAAGGCTGTTCACTGGTTCCATGTGCCTAACCACGTGCTGACCATTCCTTCTGTCATCCCGATGATTCCGGGAGTGCTGATGTATCGCATGCTTTTGGGCTTTATCAGCATGAACGTGAAGTCTTTGGATGAGATCACTCCGTTTATGAAAGCTTTGGAGAGCGGTGTAAATTCCGGTATGGTCATCTTCTGCATTGCCTTGGGTGTTGCCATTCCGAACATCTTTGCCCGTCGCTTTATTGCCAAAGACCGTCAGCGCTTCCTTCAGGAAGAATTGCGCAAGAGACGTGAGCGCGGAAAGTTCATTGAATGGTAATGAAAAAATCGTCACGATGAAATGAACCAATCATTTTGATGATTGCATGAAAACATCACGATGTTTTTGAGAGACAATGCTGCCGGTACTTTTCAGGCAGCAAACAGAATAAACAAACAGCGCGGGGCTGTGTCCGTTCAGACACAGCCCCGCGCTGTTTTGTTTTTAGCAGGAATCCGTCTTATGGGTTCTGCAAATCCTTATCGTCGGTTTCCGTTTTCACGGAATCGTTTTCCAGAATCTGCGGCCGTTTTCTTCTTGAGATTTTGAAGAGATCCTTCCAGGTGCCGAAATCCTTTTTGAACTGAATTCCGATGCCCTGGGTGGTCAGGGATGACTTGGTAAAGTAGCGGTCGTTTGTTTCGCTGTAGGCTTTCAGAGACAGGTTTCCGCTTGGTGTAAGAAGCCACTGGATGTCAAAGTCGCCGATAAAGTTAGACGACTTGTAAGTGTTTGTATTGTCGCGATAGCCGAAATTACCGTTAATCAGCAGTCGGTTGTTCAGCAGTCGGCCCGACAGCAGTCCTTCCACATCCATGTCGCTCCAGCCCTGTTCGCCGGTGCTCAGGTTGGTACCGAAGTTCCAGTTGTTGTTGCCGATGATGTTCGAAAGCATTTCGTTCAGCTGTCCGCTCAGGGTAGACGAGAGCAAGGACTTCATCGCTACAGAAGACTGGCTCTGGTTCGGGTTGTTATAGTCATAAGTATAGAAGCGGCCGATACCCAGCAGATATACAATCTGCATGTTCTTTTCCTCTTCGGTGCTGATGAGGCTTTTCACCATTCGTTTTTCATCCTCGTTGACATTCGGGATGTCGAAGTCGAAGCTGATGTGCGGCTGTTTGGCTTTTCCGGTGATGTTCATCAGACAGTTTACGCGCACGTTGTTCTGGCTGAAGGTGCTTCCGGAGCTCAGGTCGTTGAGCGAAACTGACGGCACGCTGTAGATGGCCTGCAGATTCAGTCCCGCTTCGTTCGGATCGCCGCCAAACACGATGTTTCCTCCCGGCGACAGGACAAAATCTTTTCGGATAACGTCCTGAAGCGACAGTTTATACACACCCTCCTGCACCGTAAAGGTGCCGTACATCTGGAATTTACCCTTGTTATAGAACGAAGCCTTGATGTTTCCGCTTCCGTTTACAGAGATGTAGTCTCCGGCGCGGGCATCCATCAGGATTCTCATGGTGGCACGCGGTGTGATGTGCAGATTGAAGTTTACCCGCACGTCGCTGCTTTTTTCTTCGGCAGCGTCCTCGGCGGTCTTGCTGGCCGCGGCCGATGCCTGCTCGTTGTCCTCAGCGGTCATGTCCTCCGATTCCAGCAGGAGGTTCCGCCGGTCCGTTCCCGTCTTCTTGCTGGATACGAACTTGACGAACTGATTTTCCGTGAGCACGTCCGGGCGCGACAGGTTATACATGAAGATGGTGTTTTCTTCCGGCCAGGCATCAATATCCACGTTGAGCACTCCCGGCCATCCCTTGATACCCACCCGTCCGGAGGCAATGGCAGTACCGCAGAACAGTTCGTCGCCGAACTCTTTCTGGTCGTACGCCAGCAGCTGGTCGGCCTTGATGTCGATGTCGTAGCTCATGTTCGAGAAGTGCTCGTGGCTCAGCACGCCATTCAGCAGAGCCTTGTGGCCCAGAGTCTGGGTACCGCCGTCCTCGTCGTAAATCACGGCATCGTCGAATATGATCTTTCCCGGTCGGATGGCCACCTTATTATTATACATGTGATACTGCGTGTTCAGGATGTCCACTTTCATGCGGGCATGTTTTACCAGCATATCGCCTTCGAGGTCGATGCCGCCAAACGGACCGAATACGCGGAGATTTCCGGTGGTGCGTCCTTGCAGGTTGGTGAAGATTCCTGCCGTATATTGGTTCAGGAAGTACAGATTGGTGTTGTCGGCCGTGATGTTCAGGTCGAGTCCGCTGCCCGGCTCATGTCCCGGAGTGATGGTACCCTCCACGCGCGTCATGCTGCTTTCCATCGGGTCGTTCATCAGGGCATTCAGGAAAATGGAATGCTCGCTGGTTTTCCATCGGGCGTAGGCGTTCATGGCCCCCATCGGAGCCAGGTTGAACGTGAAGTTCTGCACGTTCAGATATGCTTCAACGGTAGGATCCTGTTTCAGGTCGTGGGCATAGACACGTCCGGTGGCATAGCCGTCGAACTCCACGGCGTGGAAGTTGATCATGTTGAACACATACTGCAGATTGATGTTCTTGAGGTTGGCCACAAGTGTGTCGTTCTTCTGGTCGGAAACCGATCCGTGCACACTCAGATAGCGGTCGGCCGACTGGTCGATCAGGAAGTTGTCAATATGCACAGAGCCAGGTTCGATTTCCACGCGCGCCGGATGAACATTCCACACGGAGTCGTTGATGACAATGCTGCTCGGGTTGAAATTGATGACCGTGCGGGTCTGCTTGTCTTCGGTCTCTTCGAAGAGCGTGCTGATGGCAACATTGCCGGAATATTTCTTGCTCTTGGGGATATTCCAGTGCAGGTTGTTGTAGAGAATACCGTCGCGGATATCCGTGTTGACCCCGATGCGCACCATGTTTTTGCCCATTTCTCTGGAGAGAGACAGAGCACCGTTCAGGAATCCGTTGCTGCCCGCATAGTTTACGTGGATGTTTTTGATGTTTTCCGTGCCGTAAATCACATGTGGGGCGTTCACCTGCATCTGTATCAGGTCCTTTTTACTGTTGAACGACGCGTTGATGTAGGCCGCCTGCTTGAAGTCAATCGGCACGTTCAGGATATACTTCAGTGCATCCAGATTCTGAATGTGTACGATGGCCGAAATCTGACAGTCGGAGGCTTTCTTTTCCGGAGTCGGTATCAGTCCCGGAAGATACTTGGATACTGCATATTGTCCATTGTGTATCAAGTCTTTGAATGTGAAGTCACCTTCAACGGTGGCTTGTAGGAAGTCGCTGTATAACCGGATGCTTTTTTCCTGTTTTTCCTTTTTGATCCAGTTCAGGGACAGGTTGCCGAAATGGCGTTCTTCTTCTGCCTTACGCACCAGAAAATCATGGATATTCAGACTGCCGTTCAGCTCGTCGGCCTTCAAGCCTGAAAAATCCGCCTCGATTTTGGTGGTGAAGTGCATGCCGCTCATCTTGTCGGTGAGTTTCAGGTCGTGTGGCGACATGTTTTCCAGGTCAAGAGCCACATTCACTTTCGGTTCCTTCAGATAAGGATTGATGCTACCGTTCAGACGGATGGTTCCGTTGGGGTCTTCCATGGACACGTTGCCCTCGAATCCCTGGTTTCCGTATTTTCCGTCAATCTGAATATTCTGATAGTTGTAGGTCTTGTATTCAAAATTGTTGATGACTCCCTTGGCCACGATTTTCGGAATCTTGTTTTCCAGATTTCCGTTGAGATTCAGGTTGAAGACCAGGTTGCCCAAACCGCTTTCCGGAGCCAGAATCTTGTTGAGTTGCAGCTGTTTTGACGCGACGGTACCCTTGAACTGTTTGGTACCGTTGAACGTGCCGTTGATGGCAATATTGCCGGCCGAGCAACTGATTTCTCCGTTGGTATTCAGTAGGTTATGCGTTGCTTTCAGTTCTCCGTTAAATCGGATGAACTCAGCCTTTTTGATAAAGGGTGCTGCGCCGGAGAGTTTGTTCTTGATTTCTTCGGGCAAGAGTTGGATCACCTCATTCTCGATGTCCAGTGAGAGTGCGGAAGCATGCAGGCCGCGCTTCTGTTTGTTTCTCACATTATATAAAAGCAGGCGTGTGTGCAGGTCCACTTCTTCGTTTTTGGTAAACAGATGGATGTGGTCGAAGAACACATGTTCGCGAACCCATTCTCCATATAGATTCAGGTGGAGCGGTTCGTACATCCCTTTGAGAGCCGGGACAAAACAAGCCAGATCATGAGGCGTTACGTAAGAATGGTCCACACGCAGCACGGCATGGAATCCGTCCATCCACTTGTTCCACCCGATAATCTTCGGAGAACCGGGGTAGGTGGCCTGAAGCGAGTCAATGGTCAGCCGGCTGTGAGGCAGCTGCACATCGAGTTGGGAGATATTGGCATGCTTGCTGTTTGCCAGAATCTTGAAACGGAAATTTTCCATGCTGATGCCCGACTGTTCCTTGAAAGACAGACGTTTGACCTGAAAATTCAGAGAGTCTTTGGTGAACGCCTTCAGGGCTATGTTTGTGCTGAGCTGCCGGATGTGCAGATGAGCCGGGTTGAAGACTCCCGGCGTTTCGGCCACAAACCGCTTGTTGAAGCGCACTTCTCCTCGTCGGATGAGGATGGAGTTGATGCGCAGGTCGATGTCTTTCTTGCTTGTCGTGTCCTTCGAAGCAAAGGCATCGATCAGGAATTGCATGTTGGTCTTTCCTTTCGGGTTGTTCTGGTAGATATTGACGTAACAGCCAAACAGTTGCGTGTTGTTGATGACGATCTTTCCTTTCAGGATGGAGGCGATGTCCAGCTTGGCCGAAAGACGGGCAGCCCGCAGCAGAGTGTCTTGCTGCTGGTCCATAATCAGCACATCATCTACAATAATGCGGTTCAGCAAGCCGATATCCGTCCGCCCGATGCGTATTTCCGTTTTCAGATAGTCGGAAAGCCGGGCCGCCAGAAATGCGGACATGCGTACCTGTATTGCTGGAATATTCAGCAATAGCAGTCCTGCGAGATAGAATGTCACGATTCCACCAATCAGGCGTCTGGTTATTTTCTTGAGCGTTTTGATATTTTATAATATTTTGATACACGAAATTACAATTTTCTTTGGAGAAACCTTTCCCTTTTTCTATTATTTTACGTAAATTTGCGCCGTTTTAATTAAAACCATTTTTTATAATCCAAATATATGGCAAGTGTAATTAAATTACGTAAGGGTCTTGATGTCAATCTCAAGGGCAAAGCCGCCAAGGAAAAGTTTCAGGTAGCGTGTCCGGGAACCTACGCATTGGTTCCTGACAGCTTCGTGGGAATGAAGCCGAAAGTGGTTGTCAAAGAGGGAGATGTCGTGAAGGCCGGCGAAGCCTTGTTTGTAGACAAGGCACATCCTACAGTGAAGTTCGTTTCACCGGTGAGCGGAACCGTGTCATTGGTAGAGCGTGGCGAACGTCGTAAAGTGTTAAGCGTGCAGGTTAAGGCTGATGCAGAGCAGCAGGCTGTTGACTTCGGTAAGAAGCAGGTTGCATCTATGGACGGCAGTGCAGTGAAGGAACTCCTGCTGGAGTCCGGACTCTTTGCTTTCTTCAAGCAGCGTCCTTATGATGTAGTGGCTACTCCGGATGCAACTCCGAAAGCTATCTTCGTGTCTGCATTCAACTCCATGCCGTTGTCCGCAGACTTTGAGTATGTATTGGCAGGTCAGGAAAGCGATTTCCAGACAGGTCTGGATGCATTGTCAAAGATTGCCAAGACTTACCTCGGTGTGAGCAGCAAGCAGAAGAATGCCGCTTTGACTCAGGCCAAGAACGTTACCGTGAACGTGTTCGACGGTCCGGCTCCTGCTGGTAATGTAGGTGTTCAGATCAATCATGTGGATCCGATCAACAAGGGAGAAATCGTATGGACTATCGGAGCCGAGGAAGTGATCTTCATCGGTCGTCTGTTCAACACCGGTAAGGTAGATTTGACCCGTACCATCGCTTTGGCAGGTTCAGAAGTAAAGGCACCGGCTTATGCACAGGTAAAGGTCGGCCAGCAGCTGACAACCTTGCTGAACGGTCGTATCGCAACAGACAAGACCGTGCGTGTTATCGACGGTAATGTCATGACCGGCCAGAAGACTACTGCCAACGGATTCCTGGGTGCTCACTCAACAGAGGTGAATGTGATTCCGGAAGGTGATGATGTTCACGAAATGCTGGGTTGGATCATGCCTCGTTTCGATCAGTTCTCTACCAGCCGTTCATATTTCAGCTGGTTGTGCGGCAAGAAGGAATACACTCTGGATGCCCGTGTGAAGGGTGGCGAGCGTCACATGATCATGAGCAACGAGTACGACCGTGTATTCCCGATGGATATCTTCCCGGAGCAGCTGGTTAAGGCTATCATCACCGGTGATATCGACCGCATGGAGGCATTGGGTATCTACGAAGTGGCACCGGAAGACTTCGCTCTCTGCGAATTCGTTGACTCTTCAAAACTGGAGTTGCAGCGTATCGTGCGTGAAGGTTTGGATATGCTTCGCAAAGAAATGGCTTAATTTAAACTTATAAAATACGTAAATAATAATGAACGCGTTAAGAAAATATCTTGATAAGATAAAGCCGAACTTCGAAGAGGGAGGCAAGCTTCACGCTTTCCGTTCTGTATTTGATGGCTTCGAGACATTCCTGTTCGTGCCCAATACAACATCGAAGTGTGGAGTAAATGTACACGACGCTATTGACAGCAAGCGTATCATGTCGTTTGTTGTGATTGCTTTGATTCCGGCTCTGTTGTTCGGTATGTACAACATCGGTTATCAGAATGCCATGGCTGCCGGAAAACTGGCTGAGACCGGTTTCTGGGAAATGTTCGGTTATGGTTTCCTGGCTGTATTGCCTAAGATTCTGGTTTCTTATATCGTAGGTCTGGGTATCGAGTTCATCGTGGCTCAGTGGAAGAACGAGGAAATTCACGAAGGTTACCTGGTAACCGGTATGTTGGTTCCTCTGATTGTGCCGGTAGGCTGCCCTCTGTGGGTGATTGCCATTGCCTGTGCTTTCGCCGTAATCTTTGCTAAGGAGATTTTCGGTGGTACCGGTATGAACATCTTCAACGTAGCTTTGATCACCCGTGCATTCCTGTTCTTTGCTTATCCTACCGTAATGAGCGGTGACGCTTGCTGGGTAGCTACAGAGAGCATCTGCGGCTTGGGTTACAACCTTCCGGATGCCTTCACAATGGCTACTCCTCTGGGTCAGGCTGCAACAGGTGCTGCCATCACTTCTTCTTTGTGGGAGCAGTTCGTAGGTCTGATTCCGGGTTCTATCGGTGAAACCAGCGTGATTGCCATCGGTATCGGTGCAATCATCCTGTTGTGGACCGGTGTTGCCAGCTGGAAGACTATGATCAGCGTATTTGTCGGTGGTGCTGTTATGGGATTGATCTTCTCTAACTTCGGTCCTGAGGGCAATGCAGTAGCTGCTATGCCTTGGTATCAGCACATCATTCTGGGTGGTTTCTGCTTCGGTGCCGTATTCATGGCTACCGACCCTGTAACTTCAGCCCGTACTGAAACCGGTAAGTACTATTATGGATTCCTGATCGGTGCCATGGCTGTTATCATCCGTGTGCTGAACCCGGGTTATCCAGAAGGTATGATGCTTGCCATCTTGTTGATGAATGTATTCGCTCCGCTGATTGACTACATCGTTGTTCAGAACAACATTGACAAGCGAGCTAAACGTGCAATTAAAAAATAATTAAAGGAATATGGCTACAAAGAAATTTAAGTGTAAAGTATGCGGCTACATCCACGAAGGTGATGCAGCTCCGGCCAAATGTCCCGCGTGTCAGGCTCCGGCTTCAGAGTTCGAAGAAATCACTGAAGGCGGACAGCCAAAGAAGAAAGGTATCAATACCAGCAGCAATACCTATACGATTATCTACGCTTGTGTGGTAGTAATCATCGTGGCTTTCTTGCTGGCTTTTGTCTCTAAGGCGTTGGAACCACAGTCAATGGCCAATGTACGTATTGACAAGAAGAGCCAGATTCTGGCTGCCCTGAATATCCGCGATCTGGATAAGGCTAATGTAGAAAGCAAATATGACGAAGTGATTGTTTCAGACCAGATCATTACTTCTAACGGTGAAGTGGTTAAGGATGGAGCAAGCAAGGACAAGGATGGTTTTGCTGTAGAAGACAAGGAAATTTCTGCTGAGAACCTCCCTCTTTATGTTTGTAACGTAAACGGTGAAACCAAGTATGTGATGCCTTTGACCGGTAAAGGTCTGTGGGATGCTATCTGGGGTTATGTGGCTGTAAATGCCGACAAGAACACTATCTATGGTGTTTACTTCTCTCACAAGGGAGAAACTGCCGGTTTGGGTGCCATCATCACTGAATATGAGAAGTTCCAGAAGCAGTTTGAAGGCAAGAAGGTGCTGAATGCCGACAAGAGTGCTGTGTTGATCAGCGTGGCTAAGAAAGGCAAGTTCGTAGAAGGACTGACCGATGACAGCCGTTGCGATGCCATCACCGGTGCTACTTTGACTTCAGACGGTGTGAACAACATGCTTCATGAGTGCTTGTCACGTTACATGACTTTTTTAACAACTAATGAATAATTGGAGGTAGAAAAAAATGGGAAAATTATTTTCAAAAGAGAATAGAGAGGTATTCTCATCACCGATCAACCTCAATAACCCGGTAGCAGTACAGGTGTTGGGTATCTGTTCGGCTTTGGCTGTAACTTCTCAGTTGATGCCTGCAATTGTGATGGGACTTTCTGTAACGGTCATTACCGCTTTCTCAAACCTGATCATTTCTTTGATCCGTAACACCATTCCTAACCGTATCCGTATCATCGTTCAGCTGGTAGTGGTTGCGGCTCTGGTAACCATCGTAAGTATGGTCCTGAAGGCTTTTGCTTATGATGTAAGTGTTCAGCTTTCTGTATACGTAGGTCTGATCATCACCAACTGTATCCTGATGGGACGCTTGGAGGCATTTGCCATGATGAACGGTCCTTGGGAGAGCTTCCTGGATGGTATCGGTAACGGTTTGGGTTATGCCATGGTATTGGTTATCGTAGGTGCTGTACGTGAGTTCCTGGGTAACGGTAGCTTGCTTGGCTTCCAGATCATCCCTGACGGATTCTACGAAATGGGTTATATGAACAACGGTATGATGACCATGCCGGCTATGGCTCTGATTCTGTTAGGATGTTTCATTTGGGCACAGCGTGCAATCAATGATCCGGACAAGAAGAAAAAGTAAGTAACACATACTAGATAAAAGAAAAATTATGGAACATTTATTAAGCTTGTTTGTCCGTTCAATTTTTGTGGACAATATGATTTTCGCTTTCTTCTTGGGTATGTGTTCATACTTGGCCGTATCTAAGAATGTAAAGACTTCACTCGGATTGGGTATCGCCGTAACTTTCGTGTTGCTGGTGACTGTTCCGGTGGACTATTTGTTGCAGACCAAAGTTTTGGCCGAAGACGGAATCTTGGGTCAGGACCTCACTTATCTGGCATTTATCCTGTTTATCGCCGTAATTGCCGGTATTGTGCAGTTGGTTGAGATGATTGTGGAGCGTTTCTCTCCATCACTTTACTCTGCATTGGGTATTTTCCTTCCGTTGATTGCTGTAAACTGTGCCATCATGGGTGCTTCTCTGTTCATGCAGCAGAGAATCCAGATGGATCCGGCTACCAGCTCTCAGGCTATCGCTAATGTATGGGATTCTCTGGCTTATGCCTTGGGTTCAGGTATCGGTTGGACTCTGGCTATCGTTTCTTTGGCGGCTATCCGCGAAAAGATGGCTTACACCAACGTGCCGAAGCCGTTGCAGGGACTGGGTATCACCTTCATCACTGTAGGTTTGATGGCCATGGCATTTATGTGTTTCTCAGGTTTGAAAATTTAATAGGAAAGGGAATAAACAATGGATATGAATTTTATTTTTACGAGCATTGGAGTATTCCTCGTGATCATCCTGCTGTTGGTGATTATCTTGCTCGTAGCAAAGAAATATTTGTCGCCTAGCGGAAATGTAAACATCAAGATCAATGGTGACAAGACTGTTTCTGTAGCTCAGGGCGGCAGCTTGCTGTCTGCTTTGTCAGAGCAGGGTATTTACTTGCCTTCTGCCTGTGGTGGTAAGGGTTCTTGCGGTCAGTGCAAGTGCCAGGTTCCTGCCGGCGGCGGTGAGATTCTGGATTCAGAAAAGGGACACTTTACCCGTAAGCAGATTAAGGATAACTGGCGTCTGGGATGTCAGTGCAAGGTGAAGAGCGATATGGAGATCGTGGTACCGGAATCTGTAATGGGTGTTAAGGAGTACGAGTGTACCGTTATCAGCAACAAGAACGTGGCTACCTTTATCAAGGAGTTCATCGTGCAGTTGCCTGAAGGTGCTCACATGGACTTCATTCCGGGTTCATACGCTCAGATCAAGATTCCTAAGTTCAAGATGGACTACAACAAGGATATCGACAAGGATCTGATCGGTCCGGAATATCTGCCGGCATGGGAGAAGTTCGGTCTGTTCGGTTTGAAGTGTGAAAACACTGAAGAAACCATCCGTGCTTACTCTATGGCCAACTATCCTGCCGAGGGTGACCGCTTCATGTTGACTGTACGTATCGCTACTCCTCCGTTCAAGCCGAAAGATCAGGGTCCTGGCTTCATGGACGTAATGCCGGGTATCGCTTCTTCATACATCTTTACCCTGAAACCGGGTGACAAGGTGATTATGAGCGGTCCTTACGGAGACTTCCACCCAATCTTCAACTCTAAGAAGGAGATGATGTGGGTAGGTGGTGGTGCCGGTATGGCTCCTCTGCGTGCTCAGATCATGCACATGACCAAGACATTGAAGACAACTGATCGTAAGATGAGTTACTTCTACGGTGCCCGTGCGCTGAACGAGGTATTCTATCTGGAAGACTTCCTGCAGTTGGAGAAGGACTTCCCGAACTTCAGCTTCCACTTGGCTCTCGACCGTCCGGATCCGGCAGCCGATGCAGCTGGCGTGAAGTACACTCCGGGATTCGTTCATCAGGTAATTTACGAAACATATCTGAAGAACCACGAGGCTCCGGAAGATATCGAATACTACATGTGTGGTCCTGGCCCGATGTCAAAAGCTGTGGTTAGCATGCTCGACAGTCTGGGTGTTGAACCGGAAAGCATCATGTACGATAACTTCGGTGGATAGTCTGTATCAGATTGATAAGACAATCGACAAACTCAATAAAAAGGAAACTGCCTGCGAGGGTGGTTTCCTTTTTTTATTGCCCTTTTCGTTAAGGAACTGTAAAATACTTCAAGAATAACGTGATTGGTTTTTCTAGAAAAGAAAACTTTATATCTTTGTAATCAGTACAAATTTTTAAATATATTGGATTATGAAGAAGGCTTTTGTATTGGGATTGCTTCTATCCCTGTTTTCCTTGATAGGAATTGCACAAACACAAAGTGAGAAATATCAGTTGTCCAGCCATATACTTGATATCAATGTCGGTAAACCGGCAGCGGGAGTAAAGATTACACTGAGCCGTCAGGATGCTTCGGGCGACTGGACTCAAATAGAAGAGCGAGTGACGGACGAAAACGGACGTGTGAAGGACTTTCTGAAGGAGACTCCTGCGGGAAATATCGGCATATATAAGCTGACCTATCATATTGCTCCTTATTTTGAGACTCAGGGACAGGACACCTTTTATCCATTCATAGAGGTGGTTTTTCAGATTAAGGATGGAGCTCACTATCATGTGCCTATTACATTGTCTCCTTACGGCTATTCCACTTATCGGGGTAGCTGATCGGTATATAAGTTTAGTTTAGGGTTTATTTTCGCAGGATGCTGTCCAGCTTTTAGGCTGGGCGGCATTTCTTATTATTATCCCGCTTTGATTGCTGGGAATAACTCTTGTCATATAGGGCGGTTTTTAGCCCCGTGAGGCGCAGAAAATGAAAAGGGAGGAGAATCATATTCCCCCTCCCTTTTTAATTGGTGTAATGTGGATTATAGAGTTTCTATGTCCAATAGTTGTTTTCCTTGTTTATTCTTTGAACATATCAGGATCAGAAGCAGCAGAGGTGTTCGTCGGTGTGTCAAACATGTCATCCTCGCTATTTGTTGTGGAGGTGTTATTGTTTTGCTGTTCTTCACTATTTGTCTGTGCAGGTTCGCTGAACATGTCATCTTCATCAGTATTATCTGTACTGGTCGTTGTTTGAACCTCTTCCTCTGTTTCCGGAGAAGTAGTTTGGAATGAATAATCGTTTCCTTTGCTGCTTTCCATACTCCAGCCTGCCCAGGATAATCCTCCACCCATCAGCAAAGTCAGTAAGACCAAAACAACAGAGCGGTAAGCGACGCCGTTGGCATGCTTTGGGCTCAGGAAAATAAAGACAGAAATACTGATGAGTATGAGCGTGATGGCATAAGGCAAGATAAAGCCAAGGATTGCAAAGAGACACATCAGCGGATAGAATATGATGCAGGCATAAATGATCGGCTCTATGACAAAATGCCCCAGCAGTGGAAGTATGATATGCCCAAACATATTATCCATAATATCATCGTTGCGTTCTGCATACTTGTTTCCGTATTTGTCTTTATAAATGTTCACCGGCTGCCCTCCCCAGTGTCCGAACTTGCCCCAGTTTACAATGGCGAGGATAAAACCAACGACAAAGAGGGGAGAAAACCACGCAGACTTAAAGATATTCCATTGTATCTCTATGCCAAAGTCTGCCGCTGTAAACATCTCGTAGATAAAAAACAACGAGCTGGCAGCAACCAGTGTTCCGCAGATATAACTGGCGTAGGCATAATTGGTATCAGAGAAATTAGGAAGCTTGTTGAATGATGTCATTTTCATGTGTAGAATATATTGGTAAGTGGAATTGCATAGAGTGTCCCTTAGAATTTTAATTCAATCTTTGGGGTGTTTTGATCAATACGCACGACTTTTTCTTTGGTTTCAAAATCTTTTTCCTGTTCGCAGGTTATTGTAATCAGATGTCTGCCTTGTTTGATTTTGACTGGTGTACCGTCATTCTTCCATTCTGGAACTTCCTTATTGTCTATAAACAGACTCATTTTTCCTTTTCCTTTACCTGTTATGATTACAGGAATGAAGGGTTTGGGTTTCAATGTAACATTGAGATCTTGAGTTCCTTCTTTTTCAAACTGGATTTCCTGGGTATAGTCTTTCCAATCCTCAGCTACAACACGTACTTTATGTTTTCCTAATGGAATTTCAAGAAGTCCGGGGCCGCCGATCTTTTTGTTGTTTGCATACAGTATGGCTGTAGGTACATTGCATACGAAATTTACTTTAGCCGTATATGCTTTTAATTTTAGGGGAATTATTTTTGATTTGGAGACATCAGTAACTTCAAATTCTCCCTTTTTGTCTTCATAATAAGTTGACTGAGCGGTATAAGTATATTTTCCGGGCAAAAGTTCTGTCTGTATGACTCCCTTTTCTATAGGATAAGTTTTTCCGTTAACCGTTATTTTTCCTGTTCTGGGGATCATGTTAAAGACAACTGTCTGTGTCTTCTTTTGAGTCATACCCGATTTTTTCAGATTGATGGCATAAGTCTTTCCACCTTCAATATTAACCTGAAAATCCCTTTTGAAATTAATAGAGGCAGGCAGATAGTCATTGTGTTTCATCTCTATAGAGTTAATACCACCAACGACATACACATTGTAGTATCCATCTATATATTTGATATTCTTTTTTCCAATGATATAACTACTGTTGAAACTAACGTCCGGCAGGCTGTCCACGTAAACTTTCAGGAGAGCACACAGCTGTTGGTTACCGTCATATTGAGGTTTCTCTTCAGCCTCTTTATCAGTTTCAAGCAGGGTTACTTTTTCTACTTTTAATTCCTGGGCATAGCCAGGAATTAAAAGCAATGAAAATATAAATAGCAAGTATATTTTTTTTAGCATATATCCGATTTTAGAATTTATAACCAATAGTGAACATAGGAACAAGCAAGCCATCTTTGGCAATAGCTTTTTTAAAGTAATAATGATAGTCGAGTGCTGCACCGAGAACAAGGTGATTCAGAGTAAAGCGAGCTTCCAGACGTCCACCGGCTAAAATATCATAATTGTCCTCTTCTTCAACTTTGGTGATGTTGCCTTCGTTTACAATTGTTGCTGTTGAGTCTTGATTAATGTAACCGTAACCGATTATAGGACCTAATCCAAGAGAGAAATGGTGGCGGTTTAATTTACCAAGAGGAATGTTCAGACTGAAAAGTAAAGGTACTTCAAGGGTAAATGGAATCTTTTTGTCCACCTTAAAATCATCACCCAAAAAAACAGTTATGTCCAATCCGGTTCTAAAGGTAAACCATCGTTTGATAAAACGTTCATAGTCTAATCCTACTCGAACGGGATTTCCACGGAGATTCTTGTCGCTCATTTCGATTTCTTTGTTGAAGTCATAAGCAAAACCTCCTCCGGCAAAAATAGTTGTACGTGAGCGCAACTTATTACTTACATCGTTGGCTTTCTCCATGGTCACCGATACAACGGAAGATTCTTCAGAGACATTGATTTCCTGAGTCCAGTCATCATATTGCTCGGAGATCAATCGCAAAGTATTCTTTCCGTAGGGTAGTTGTATTTCCTCTCCATTTTCAATAATACCATAAGAATCGTTGTTGGCAATAACCTCGAATTCTTGTACATTACAATTGAAAATGACAGTTCCCATTTTATGGTCCAGAGATATATTAATAGGATCGAGTGCACTTTCTTCAGCTTCAAACATAAAAGCATCCTCTACAGAGATATAGTCCGGAGCATCAACTTTATAGTTATACATGGTTTCCGGATCACAGATTACCTTTCCTATACCGTCTTCATTTAATGGGATTACCTGATCGTTTACGGTTAAAGTCGCATTGACCGGAAGAATATGGAAAACCATTTCGCGAATCTGTTCTACATTGAGAATTACCTGATAGGTATGCTTGGACTGTATTTCCAGATTGGCCTTCGTAAAATCAATCATACAGATTGGTTCCTCTTCTTTGAGAATACATAATGAAGTGGTTCCAGGTGATATATATACCACATATTCACCGGCCTTGTTGCTGACTTCGCCAACATGATTGCTGAAAGTGACTCCTTCAACAGAAGGTAATGCAATTTTTACAACCGCACAACTTTTGCCATTGTTGTCCTTTCTCTCAAATTTACTGGCAGTAAAGTCGGTACCTAATTCTTTTATTTCCTTAACCGTGATATTCTGTCCGAATATATTTAAACCAAATGCACAGAAAAGAAAAAATGTTAAAATGAATCTCATATTAATATGCCGTAATTTTTATTTGTTCAGATCATCAAAATCAAAAGCCATCATAATGTTGTCGTAACGGTCTTTCTGCCATACGCGTACATGAATCTTAGGATGCTCTTCATCGGTGAAATCCCAAAGCAGGAACAGATGTCCATCATCGTTGTATGAGCCAGAAGAATATTTCTGGTGCAAGGTAACACCATACATTTTGTTATAATCGGGGTTTGGATGACGCATTACTTTGATTTCGTCAAAAACAACCCGAATCAGGTTTTTCTTGTCATTGTTGAATACTTTCTTCAGAGCGGCAAGATATTGTGCCTTGCTTTGAGAGGTATATACAGTCTCGCTATAGTGAATGCCTTCTGCGGTTTTGCGCTGCATCACACGTCCGGTGATAATCAGTGCATCGTCGCTAAATACAGCATCCAGGAAGTTGATGTTGTGCTCGTTATATGCTGTACGGAACTGTTCGGTCCAGTCCAAAATCAATTCTCTATATCTACGGTCCGTTACATCCAGTCCTTGTTTGAGGACATCCATATAAAGCTGACGACTGATTGTCAGGTTAAAGCTTAACATGTTGCCTTGCGCATCGAATGTAACTACAGCCTCCTGATAGTCTTCTCCTTCTGCAATACCGTTGTCCTCTGTTGAATGAAGCATCAAAGGTATATTTCTGATTTGAAGTTTTCCGCCGCTCGTGTTCAGACATTTCTCAACTATCTGATCGTCAATACAGAAAAATGGAGAATTATCCCATAAGGCACTGATGGTAGTTTCTACGTCGGTAGGTAGTTGAAGCATTCCGTAATTAGGATTTCTTTTCTGTTCGTGAGCTGCATTTATTTCTGTTAAGAGTTTAGATAAGGATTGTTCTATTTTTGTTTTGATAGCAACATTGCTCAATCCATCAGAGATGGTGACTTCTACAGCCTGACAGGGTACTGTCATAAACAGGGATATGAATCCGGCAATGAATAAAGTGAATATGCTTTTTGCATTCATAATAATGATGATTATTTAAATGTAAACCAAATAGAGTATTTTGTAGAGTATTCTTTTGATATGTTTGTTATATCAACAGAGGAACCGTTTTTCAGGTTTATGGCCTTACCGTCTGTGACACGAATATATTGTCTGACAATTCCGTGATAATCAGAAAGGAGCATGTAAATAGTGCCTTGTTTGGGATAATCTGTTATTTCGCCATAACGGTCCAAGCGTTTTGCCTGATTCTGACGACTCAGATATTTCTTTACTGCATTGGCACTAAGTAGCCCTGCTATGTTTATTTCCTCATCACGGCTTACAGCTACTGATGTGTTTGAAACTTTGGGTTGTACCTGAACCGGTAAGATTCTTTCGGGTTGAGATCCCTCCTTGTTTTCTGCTGGGACTTCTTTCTCTTTGATCTTGTTTTCTGAAGGATTTGGGTTGTTCGGATTGGTGTTAACAGTTTCAGGTTGTTTTTTCTCTGTTACAACCGCATCAGTTGTGATTGATATTGGGGTAGGAGAAACTACTTTTTTTGTTGTATCCGTTTGGGCAACTGTTTCCGGTGTTTTTGCGGGTGTCTTTTTTCTTAAAATCTTATCGATTATCTTTTTCTGACTGGTGGTATCTGCCTTTAACTTATTATTAATGCCATTTATAGAGCCTGATAAGATCTCTGTTTTTTTTATATAAGTAAAGGTGCGGAATAGCGGTCCGATTTTGGTCTTAATGATTCCTGCATTTTGTTTTGCTTTGGTTATATATTCTTTAGTGTCTCCTTTTACTTCCTTTTTAAGCCATTCTTCAATTTCTGCAGCCAGCATAATTTGAGCGTTATTATATGATTCTTCTTCGCTCTTCATAGAAGTTCCTGTTACATACAGATAATTTGTATCTTTCTTAATTTTGTTGATTTGTTCTGTTTGTGACTTTTGTGCCCATACAGATATTCCCAGTGTCATGGCTATGCATAACAAAAAAAGTCGATGTATCATATTCTTATTTTTTATTTAAAAGTGGTTGTAGTCTTTCTTGATAAATACTCATAATGTTGTGAGTGGGGATGTAGGCATTAAGTTTTGCTTTTAGAACAGCGTTAGGCTTTTCTACTAGATTCCAAGGTAGAACAATGGAAAGCATGTGGTGAAAGCCTAAATCGTGACTGTGAACCAACAGTAAAACTTTGATTCCGTCTTCGCGTTCTTCTTCTACTCCTAAATAAACAGTCGCATGCATGGCTTTGCAATAATTGAGCCATTGTGATAGAGTAATGGTATACTCTTCGTGTTGAAAATCATACAGATTCTGATATATGTTGAGCTTATATTCATTGCAGTTTGAGATAATTCCTTGCAATAGGTTTGCAGAGGAGTAAGCTAAATGCTTTGAGTCATATATCGGATATAATTTTGAGTCTTTGTTTTTTGAGAAATATGTATTTGTATTTAATTCTTTAATCTCAGAGTATGAGGTGTTTGTCGGAATGAAGACACCGGATTGATATTCTTTTACTTCCAGCTGAAAAACAGTATCAGCAATGAATGTTTTGGGTGTTGCCAATAAATCTTGTTTCATCTTTCTTTCTACCTTATTTTTGGGCATTCCCAAAATCAATTCGAAACTTACAGGAAAGACCATATGAAGTATTTCCTTTTGAGTTGAATCACTCCAAACCGCTTCATAAAATTTATCATCGATAATACGAAGAGAAAAAGAATGTGATGGAGTGATTTTACGAGCTGTTTTGGGACTTCCTTTTTTAAATATTACCTTGTCTTGTTTCAGATGATTCATTGCAAGGGGATTGGCTGTTTGTAAGCTGTCCAATTTATAAAGATAGTGCTCCAAAAAGTCATAGACAACAGAAGGATAGGCTGTTTTCATTTCATCTGAAAATAGTCTAAAATGTTTTTCTTCAGCCTTTCCATAAAGAAAAGACTGAAGAAAAAACAATAGAAGGAAAATTCTCATTTTGTATATCATAAGGATTTTCTTTTTGAAGTGTAGCGAAGGTTAGTTCGCTACACCAAAGTTTAGACTTTGAATAAGATTACCGTAGGCATCGTAGTGTTTACCAATTGTAAACGTACCGTTGACAAACTGTCCTTGAACATACTCACCGGCTTGTGCAGTACGCTGTTTGGAGTCACTTCTGTTGATAACCGCAGTTCTGGTAAATACTAATTTTCCCAAACCATGCGGTTTGCCATTCTTGATTGGACCGGTGTACTTACCGTTGGATACACTCATGTTGGTTACATTACCGTTTTGAGAAGGCAGAGATTTTTTCTTATTTTCTTTTGGTTTTGAAGATATGGTATCTTCTACTTCAGTAACAATAGAGTCTTCTATAATGATATCCGCCTTTGTGACTGTATAAGAACAGAAAGCCTTAAGTTCCTTGTTTTCCTGTACCTGAACTCCAATTTTAGCATTACCCTCACCTACAGCAGTTACAATTCCGTTTTCTACTTTCAATACGGTGGTATCGCTTGAAGCCCATTTCAGTGTTGAGGTAACTCCGATTGGGCTCACGAATGCTTTCAATGTATCGTTATTGCCAACGACCAGAGAGTCCTGTGATTTAGACAGGCTAACATTTTTTATTGTTCCCCCGTCAGGAGTATCTTTTCCAGATAAACCGAATATTGCTGCAATTCCTCCACCGATAACAGCAAGACCTGCTATACCGGCAATCAAGAACTTCTTTTTGGGATTAGGAGCTGTGGTCTTTTTGTTTCCACCTTCACATTCTGACAGTGGTCTTCCGCATTCTTCACAAACAAAGTCTGCACTGTCTACTTCTTGTATTTTACGTTCATCTGCAAGATCACATTCACCATAGTTTTTGCAGACACCTTTTTTTATTGCCATAATTTATTTATTTTTTGATTAAAGATCTTGTAATTCTTCAGAAATGATTTCGATTGCCAGATTGCGGAACTTCGCATAGTTCGGATTGAACTGATTGTTTTCGCACAAAGAGCTTGGCAGAATCTTATTCTGGACAACTCCGCCCAGAGCTTTTCTGATGACGGCCTTTTGGTCGTTACTGCGAGCTTTTGATTGTAATTCCTTTTGTACTTGCTCTTTTAATAATTGAGCCAATTTGAAGTCACCGCTTATGGCATCCCATGATTCCACAAAACCTTTACCTAAAGGCTGCCATGTATCACCGAAAGTTTCATCCGGAATGCGGAGAGCATCAAAGCGTGCCTGAGTGGTTGGGTCTTGTTGTTCGGCAATAATGCCTAAAGCATAAGCCAACATCAAGGATTTTACAATCTTCTGCTTAATAGTTTCTGCTGATTCTTCATAAAGGTCAGGTAACTCATTCTTGAAGCTTTCTGTATGCAGTACCATGGTATTTAATGCACATTTTGCATTTTGTTTGGATACCAAGGCATCATATTTTTCCTTAGCGGTCTTTACGTTAGCCAGGAAGCGGAGTGGGAATCCTGAGTTGGCGGAGATAACTACAATCTGATTTTCTTTGTAGTTTTCTGCAACATCCTGACTCGGATCAAATCCAGGAATCTCTTTCATGAAGGCATCAATGAGGCGCTGACGGAAATCATTGGTCCGTTCGTCAGATTTTGGAAGAGCAACCTGAACCATTTGCATCATGGCACCTACGTTACCGGCAATGACCATATTTCTTTCTGTCTGGTCAAACTGAACATAAGACTTGGATGTTTGAGCTACCATCTTCACGAATTGCTCAATCTTTTCGTCGGTATTCAACTCGGTCTTGAGTTTTTCCATAATGTTCACGCCGACCATTTTGCTGAGCGGATCATTCTTGGCAGCATCTTGCATGTTTCTTACCGCAGTGTCCTGACATTCTTCCAATACGATATTGATGGCAGACTCATAATCCGTCTTGTCGAACAGATTGGCAAATGTACGTTCGCCGTCTTCTCCGATATTGGCCACCATTCTGGAACGTATGGCTGCTGCTGTGCTGGTCATCTGTCCGCGGTCACTGATGAAGGTGCGGCAAATGCTATAAACCATTTCCGGATCGTATTTCTTGATATCCGTATCCGATTGCAATTCATTGGAGATACATTTGCTGGCGGCCTCCTGCAAAGCTTCTTCATTAATGGCATTCAGTTCATCGCGGAAGGCGAGAATACCCTGAAGCATTCTTTCCAGTTCTTCAATGACATCCTGCAACAGTTCTTTGGCATATCCGTAAGCGATGGCACGTGTTGCTGTTGAGTAATAATTACATTTGGCAACTTTGAACTCAGAGAATGCTTTGATATGTTTGTTAACAAGTTTCTGAAGCGGGCCAATGCAGTCTTTCCAGATTTTATTGATTTCTGTAATTTCTGCACCGTATCTTCCTTGTTCTTCTTCCATCAAAGCTTTTTGATTTTCAAATGCGCTGATGCGAGAGTTACAGTCGTCAATGAGTAATTTGGTATATTTCTCTATTTCCAAAATGCTCTTGCTCTTTTCTGCTCCGCTAACCCACTCGTCAAACAACTTCTTTTCAATATGGCGGCGAATGATGCGGGCATAACCTTTTCTTTCCTGTTGTTGGATTTTGTAGAATCCTACAACACCATGCTGACGGAACTGATTGCTGAAGAACTCTTCGCAACGCTTAGAGAAATCTGTCAGCCACAGCTTGGTTTCGACAGTACTCATGATATCATCTGCATCAGCTTGGGTACGGTTTTCCCAAGTTTCTTCAAAAAGTCTCCATTTTTTTGTTGCAGAGCTCTCAACGATTGGTTTGGCTAAGGTCAGATAATTATTACTTAGCATCAACGATTCCCGGTTCTTCTTATCTTTGATTTCATCGGCAAATCCTATTCCAACCTCTTCCATAGAACGTTCTCCAAATCCGATACCGTCTTGCCACATGTTGTAAGTCATCTGACGTGCAGCCTGAAGAGCATAGTTGTAAGTCATATACTCTCGGATTTCAGTTTCTGGGAATTCTACTCGGGTAATACCGAATGAAAGGAATTTGCGGCTATGTGCATTTTTACCCGACTGATCTTTTTCTGGAGCAGAACCCTCGTTCTCGCAGCCAACCAAGCGGTTTAACTGTCCGTTTGTTCCACCCATTTCACTGGCAATAGTAGTCTGAAAGATGAAATCAGCTACGGCTGCAGGCAATCCTTTGTTCAAATCCAATACTTTTCCCTGTTCGTTGACATTCGTGTAGATATAGGCAGCCTCAAATGCTTCCTGATTCTCGAGCAGTCGACGGATTTCTCCAGTAAATATATCCTGTTCTCCTCTTACGTCTGTTGGGTGATATTGTCCGATGCTCAATGCATTCAGTTCTAGCAGGGAAGCATAACCATTTGCCTGATAGAATCCGGCATCATGACGTGCGCTAACCAGCGTGCGTTCCGGAGTATAAAGGAACAAACGCATCTTGAAAGCTCTGGTATCTGCCTGATAAGGGAACCAGGTGCGAATCTGACTAATGGCATCTATGATAGAGCCTGAACCGGTACCTCCAGCCAATCCGGCGCAGATGTGGAAGGTTACATCCTGATTACCGCTGGCATTCTGCAGTCTGCCTACAGCTCCACGTACAATCTGCTCAAAATTTGAAGGATTGTTCCGATCGCTGATATTGTTTGCTATTAAGGTACGTCCCAGTCGGCGGCGCTGTCCACCGATTCCGGCACTGATTAAAGAGCCCATTTCCTCCTGCATGATCTGCAGGTCATTAGGGTTCAGGAAACCTTTTAAGCCAGGATACATATTGATGTTACTCAGCACGCTAGTACTGATACCGTTGATGTTTACTTTTTGTGCGGCGCCAAGATGAACACTTTTGCCCAATACGTTCCATCCCGAACGGTCTTCCAGATCAGAAGGGGATGAATCAACATATACGTAATCGATAAAAACTCCGTTGCCCGGTTCGTTGCTACGGAATTCCTCGTAAATTCTTTTTCTTAACTCACGCAGCACTTTACCTCCAGTACCGCCAAGTCCGATTATAAGATGATTCGCCATAATATTTTATTTTAAATATGTTTTCATTAAAAGTCGTCTATATTTTTATATCTGGAAGTTGTGGCTTTCCGAACTCTTCTGTTTCCTTTACCCACATCCTCTTTTGTGAAATATAAAGCCACGAGGACTGCTGCGATGATGAAGCCGACAGACCATAGGGATTTATTCAGAATAATCTTATTCGCTTCTGAGTTTATAGTTTCGTAGAATGCTTGTGGTAAATCCTCCATTGTATTTCCACTCATATCGTACAAGTTGAAAAAGCACTCCAGCAAAGGGAAGTTTTCATTCAGTTCTTCGCCGACCAACTGGCTGCTTTGCAAATCTGCAAATCCCTCAACTCCATCCATCTGCTGTGTGAGCCATAAACGCATACTTTCTGTTTGGTTTTTTACGGATACAGCTCCAATGATTATCGTCATGTTCACTGTAAGCAGGATAGCCAGAATCACTCCTGTTATATAAAAGGATATAGAACGATATACTCCATTACTTAAATTCTTAAGTAAAAAGAATAGGGTTGCCATAATAAATGCTGTGCAGACAGCTCCATAGAAAAAACAGGAAAGACTTTCGAAGAATAATGAAAAAAATAGTCCCATATTTTCTCAATTTTATAGTTAGCCTTGAAAAATTGACTTTTTAGTCATTTTTATTATGATAGAATAAATATTTTTGGCAAAGATATATATTTTTTTTAAATCCATCTATATAGTTCTGATAATTATATATGTCTTATATTTTGAAAACTAAGTTTTCTGATAGATTTCTTGTTTTTACCAGTAAAAAGCTTGTTTCTATGTATTAAACAGTATTTTATGCCTAAATGATACTCTTTTATTATAAAATTCATGTTGTTTTTTTATCATTTAAAGTGCTCTAAATTACTTGTTAACTAGTTAATAATCTTTTACTTTGTATGTGATGGTTTGTTTTGTTATATTTAGAAAATAAGCATAAAAATAAAGAAGTATTTATTTAACAGAGAGTAATTATGAATAGAAATCTTGTGCAAGATTCTTGCTTTTTATACTGTAGTTTTGATTCTGAACAATAATTACTTTTATGTTTCGAGGGATAAAATGTTTCTCTCGGATTAAATGCGGATATTTTGAGTGCAGGATTATGAAATAAAAGACAATATTTAATATATTATAAAAGGTTGTTGTGATTCTAATTTGAAAATTGTACCTTTGTCACGTTATTCTGTGTGATCAAGTTTTTTGAAATGCTTGTTTTTAGTCAGAATGAAAATGATGATTGCTGATATATCTGATTCTAAAGCTTAAAATATTATTGCAAAAACATATAACCAATAAATAAAATGAAGAAACTCCCTCTGATTCTTGGCGCTACGCTTTTCTGTGGCGCCCTGCACGCTCAGGAGGCACTCACTCAGGATGTCCTGAAGGAGTTGTCCGGAAGCTTTGAGAATAATACCGCCGACAAGGCTCTCAAGAATGCCATAAGCGGAAATCCGATTAAGAAACTGGTGGTCAATCAGGAAAATTTGAATACCCCTGATACCTATTTCAGCATTTCTGTAAACAGTAAGGGCATTACCGACCAGCAGAACAGCGGTCGCTGTTGGATGTTCACCGGCTTGAACGTGCTGCGTTCCAAGATGATCAGCAAGTACAATCTGGATGAGATGCAGTTCTCACACGTTTATCTGTTCTTCTACGATCAGTTGGAGAAGAGCAATCTTTTTCTGCAGGGTGTTATCGACACACGCGACCGTGCGATGGATGACAAGACTGTGGAGTGGCTGTTCCGCAATCCACTCAGTGACGGAGGACAGTTTACAGGTGTTTCTGACCTGATTGGCAAATATGGTGTGGTACCTAAAGAGGCAATGGCCGAGACCTATCACAGCAACAATACCAATGAGATTGCTTCTCTGATGAAGCGTAAACTCCGCGAGTATGGTTTGCAGTTGCGCGATATGGCAGCTCAGGGCAAGAGCAAAGAAGACTTGGAGAAGGAAAAGGTGCAGCAGATGAAGACCATCTACCGCATGCTCGTATTGGCGTACGGTGAGCCGGTTCAGTCTTTCACTTGGGCACCGAAGAAGAACGGCAAGTATACCGAAACTCCGAAGACCTATACTCCGCAGAGCTTCTATAAGGAAGTATGCGGCGGTGAGGACCTGAACAAGAATTATGTGATGTTGATGAACGATCCTTCCCGTCCGTTCAATAAAGTCTATGAAATTGAGTTCGACCGTCACGCTTACGATGGACACAACTGGCTGTATATCAATCTGCCTATTGAAGATATCAAGGAGATGGCTATTGCCAGTTTGAAGGACAGTACCATGCTTTACTTCAGCTGCGACGTGGGCAAGTATCTCGATGGTCGCGGACTGCTCGACCTGAAGAACTACGATTACGGTAGTCTGTTCAACACCACTTTCGGTATGGACAAGAAACAGCGCGTGCAGAGCTTTGATAGCGGCAGTAGCCATGCCATGACTCTGATGGCCGTAGATTTGGACAAGGACGGCAAGTCAACCAAATGGAAAGTGGAGAACAGCTGGGGTGCAGAGCACGGCTTTGCCGGTCATCTGATCATGACCGACGAGTGGTTCAACGAATATATGTTCCGTCTTGTGGTGAACAAGAAATATTGTCCGAAGCGCATTCTGGACCTGCTCAAGCAGCAGCCTACCAAGTTGCCGGCTTGGGACCCGATGTTCAGCAATGAAATCTAATTCCCGAATGTGACCGGGGCCGAAAGGTTTTTAAATGAAGCGCAGATGGAGAGGATTCTTTCCCGGTGCTTCATTTAAAAACCTTCTTTTTTGCACAGACGGATTATAATCCCTACTTTTGTCTGTTATAACCATTAAAAAGAAATCCGCAAGTTTATGATACAGTTACAAGAGATATTATGGAACCTGCGCATTGACGCTCTCAATGCCATGCAGGAGGAAACATGTGCCGCCTATCGTAAGGGCAAGGACCTGGTTTTGCTTTCACCTACCGGTTCGGGCAAGACACTGGCCTGTCTTATTCCGCTGGTGCAGAGCCTCAAGGAAACCGAGGGCGGGGTGCAGGCAGTCATCCTGGTACCTTCGCGCGAGCTGGCCTTGCAGATCGAACAGGTATTCAAGGCTATGAAGACGCCTTTCCGCATTGTGAGCTGCTACGGCGGTCGTCCGGCAATGGAGGAACACCGCACGCTTAAGCAGGTCAATCCGCACGTGGTGGTAGCCACTCCGGGACGTATGAACGATCATCTCGGTAAGGAGAATATAGTGACCGACACCGTTCATACCCTTGTTATCGATGAGTTTGACAAATGTCTGGAACTGGGATTCCAGGATGAGATGGCTCAGGTGTTGTCGCGCTTGCAGCCTTTGCAGCGTCGCTTCCTGCTTTCGGCCACGGATGCCGAGCAGATTCCGGCTTTTGTTTCCGATCGTGATTTTACGAAACTCGATTTTCTGGATCGTACGGAATCGGTTTCCGACCGTGTGCAGGTGCGCCTCGTAAAATCTCCTCAGAAGGACAAGCTCGATACGTTGGCCAATCTGTTGGGTAGTTTGCGTGGCGGTTCGGCTATGGTGTTCGTAAACTACCGCGAGAGTGTGGAGCGCACGGCGGCTTACCTCAAGAGTAAAGGGTTCTTCTATTCGTCGTTTCACGGCGGTATGGAGCAGAAAGACCGTGAGCGTGCGTTGTATAAGTTCAGTAACGGATCGTGCAATGTGCTGGTCACTACCGATCTGGCGGCGCGCGGACTCGATATTGCCGATGTGGACCACATCATCCACTATCACCTGCCGTTGAACGAAGAGGCGTATATCCACCGTAATGGACGTACGGCCCGCTGGGATGCCGAAGGCAATGCCTATGTCATTCTGGGCCCTGAGGAGCATCTGCCTGAATATATGCCGGCCGACATGCCGGTGATGAAGCTGCGCGAGAATGCCGGTCGTCCGCGTCCCCCGAAATGGATCACCTTATATATTGGTAAGGGCAAGAAGGATAAAATCAATAAGGTGGATATCGTAGGTTTCCTGTCCAAGGTAGGCGGCTTGCAGAAAGAGGAGATCGGCCGTATTGATGTGAAGGAGCATTATGCCTTTGTGGCCATAGCCCGTGCCTGTGAGCGCGAGGTGCTGGCACGCGTCAAGGGGCAGAAGATAAAAGGAATCAAGTGTATTATTGAGAAAGCCCTCTAAAGGAAGGGTTTCTGAAACGGAAAATGAGTGAACCGCTTTATAATTTCAATGCCGGCCCCTCCATGCTTCCGCGTGAGGTGGTAGAGGAAACGGCCCGTGCCTGTTTGGATTTCAATGGATCGGGGCTGTCTCTGATGGAGATACCGCACCGTTCGGCTGAGTTTAAGGCCGTGTTGCAGGAGGCGCGCGATTTGGTGCGCACACTGCTGGATGTACCGCAGGAGTATGACATCCTGTTCCTGTCGGGAGGAGCCCGTATGGAGTTCTGCCGGGTGCCTTATAATTTTCTGCACCGCAAGGCAGCCTATCTGGACACCGGAACATGGGCATATCAGGCCATGCAGGAGGCGTCACATTTTGGTGAGGTAGTTACGGTGGCTTCGTCGCGCGGAGACCATTATACCTATATTCCGCAGGATTATTCCGTACCGGAAGACGCGGATTATTTCCATTTCACCTCCAACAACACCATTTATGGCACCGAGTTACGCCGTGAGCCTGAGGTATCGGTGCCGCTCATATCAGACATGTCGTCCGATATCCTTTCCCGTCCGGTTGAGGTAAGTCGCTATGCCTGCATCTATGCCGGAGCGCAGAAAAATCTCTCCATGGCCGGTGTGAATCTGGTCATTTTGCGTCGTGATGCCTTGCAGTCTACAGACCGTTACATTCCTACGATGCTCAATTATCAGGCACATGTAGAAGCGGATTCCATGCTCAATACACCGCCGGTGTTACCTATCTATACCGCTTTGCTTAATTTGCGCTGGCTGCATCGTCAGGGTGGAGTAGAGGAAATGAACCGTCGGGCCCAAGCGCGTGCTGCCGTGCTCTATGAGGAGATCGGGCGCAACCGTCTGTTCCATGCCGTGGCGCAGGAGGACAGCCGCTCGCTGATGAATATCTGTTTTGTGATGGAGGAAGAGTTTGCTGCCCGCGAGCAGGATTTCCTGAAGTTTGCAGAGCAGCGCGGCATCCGGAACATACGCGGTCACCGCAGTGTGGGCGGTTTCCGGGCTTCATGCTATAATGCCATGCCGTTGGAGGGAGCGTTGGCCCTGCAGCAGAGTATGCGCGATTTCGAACAACAGGTGTTGGCCGGAAAATGATGAGGCGCACCGAAAGGTTTTACTCAAGAAAGAATTGTTTTTATGGAAGATAGATCGGATGTATATCGCACGGTAGACGTGCCTGCCGAAGGAGAATATTACGAAAAGCGAAGCAAGTTTCTGGCCTTTCTCGAACCGGTGCATTCGCTTGAAGAGGTTAAGGAGCGGGTGGAATTTTATCAGAAGAAGTATTACGATGCGCGCCATTGCTGTTATGCCTATATGCTCGGTCCCGAACGGAAGGAATTCCGGGCCAACGACAATGGAGAGCCGTCGGGCACAGCAGGTAAACCTATTCTCGGACAGATTAATTCCAATGAACTGACGGATGTGCTGATTGTGGTCATTCGTTATTTCGGAGGAATCAAGTTGGGAACCAGCGGACTGATCGTGGCTTATAAGATGGCCGCTGCCGATGCCATTGAGCATGCCGAGATTGTGGAGAAAACGGTGGACGAAGAGGTGACTTTCTATTTTGAATATCCGTTTATGAACTCTGTGATGCGCATTGTCAAGGAAGAGAATCCTGCCATCGTGTCTCAGGGATACGATAATGATTGCAGCATGACGCTCCGCATCCGCAAGAATATGATGCCCCGTCTAAAAGCGCGTCTGGAGAAAGTGGATACTCTTCGGTTTGAAGAATAGTCTTGTCAGATAATACCTGATGCGATAAAATCTTACAGTAAGGAATGATACAATAAATGCCGCCTTAAAGTTATCAACGACTTTCAGGCGGCATTTATTTATTTTTGTTGGTCTGTTTTTATTGCAGCGAAGCGCACTCTTCCAGCCAGGATGCCGAAGATGCATCGCTTGGCATGCGCCAGTCGCCGCGCGGACTCAATGAGCAACTGCCCACTTTCGGACCGTCAGGCAGGCAGGAGCGTTTGAATTGCTGGGCAAAGAAGCGGCGGAAGAAAGTGGTGAGCCATTTTTTGATGACCTCGTCCGTATAACTGCCTTTGAAGGCCTCCTGAGCAATCATATAGATTTTTGCCGGACGGAAGCCGAAGCGCAAGGTATAGTACAGGAAGAAGTCATGCAACTCATACGGACCGACCAGATCTTCGGTCTTCTGTTGGATCTCACCGTTTTCGTCAGCTGGAATCAGCTCCGGACTGATAGGAGTGTCAATGATGTCGAGCAGTGTCTCGCGGCAGGCATCATCCATTTCCTGCAAGGCAACCCAGTGCACCAGATGACGTACCAGAGTTTTCGGAATAGAAGCGTTGACGCCGTACATGCTCATGTGGTCGCCGTTGTAAGTGGCCCAACCCAATGCCAGTTCCGAAAGGTCGCCGGTACCGATTACCAGACCGTTGGCCTGATTGGCCGCATCCATCAGAATCTGGGTGCGTTCGCGTGCCTGACTGTTTTCATAAGTCACGTCATGTACGTTTGGATCAATGTCCAGATCGCGGAAGTGTTGCAGACAGGCATCTTTGATGCTGATCTCGCGGATGGTGATTCCCAGTTCCTTCATCAGGTTCAGGGCATTGTTATAGGTACGTCCGGTAGTACCGAATCCAGGCATGGTGATACCGATGATGTTTTTGCGCGACAATCCGAGCAGGTCGAAGGTCTTCACGCAGACCAGAAGGGCCAGAGTGGAATCCAGACCGCCTGATATGCCGACTACCACATTCTGGGCATGTGTGTGTACGATGCGTTTGGCCAGTCCCTGAGTCTGTATGGCAAATATTTCTTCGCAACGCTCGTTCAGGGCTTCTCCCTTCGGAACAAATGGAGACGGATCGAAACTTCTGCTCAGCTTGAACTCTTTTGGAACAATCAGCTCCGTGTCGATATAGCGTGCCTGTTTCCAGTCCTGCTGTGCCATGTTTGCCGCAAAAGTAGTGTTCACCTGGCGCTCCATGCGCAGGCGCTCCACATCAATTTCTGTGCTGATAAGCTGTTCCTTCAGAGAGAAGCGCTCACTTTCGGCGAGCAGGGTGCCGTTTTCGTAGATAAAGCCTTTACCGGCAAAGACAAGATCCTGGGTGCTTTCTCCGAAACCGCAGCCGGAGAATACATAGCCGGCCAGGCAGCGGGCACTCTGTTGTGCCAGCAGCGATTTCAGATACTGGTGCTTTCCGATGCCCTCATTGTCGGCACTCAGGTTGAAAATGATTTCCGCTCCGCGCAGGGCAGCCATACTGCTTGGAGGAATCGGTGCCCAAACATCTTCGCAGATTTCTACCGCAAAGCTGAAGTGAGGCAGTTGGAATATAAGGTTGTTTCCCAAAGGAACCTGCTGACCGCAGATTTTTACAGAGGTTTCCGGGAAAGTGGTGCCACTGGTGAACCAGCGCTGCTCATAAAATTCTTTATAGTTAGGCAGATAGGTTTTGGGAACCAGGCCCAAAATCTTGCCTTTCTGGATTACGGCGGCACAGTTCAGCAGAGTGCCGCGGTAGGGTAGAGGAAATCCTACAATGGAAATCACGTTCAGCGAACGGGTAAAATCCAACAGAGAAATCAGAGCCATTTCTGCTTCATCGAGCAACAGTTGCTGTGAAAACAGATCGCCGCAAGTATAGGCGGTGATGCTCAATTCTGGAAAACAGATCACCTCGATGCCCTTGCCTTCCGCCTGGGCGATGAGGCTTTCTATTTGCAGGATGTTGTACCTGCAGTCGGCCACTTTGACACTGGGTATGGCCGAAGCTACTTTTACAAAACCGTAATTCATTTGAGTTGTAGATTATTATGATGACACAAAGATAAGCAATTTTGGTGAAATATATATATATTAATAAAGGATAGTTGTTTTGCCTTCTTTTTCTTACTTATATAATATGAGCAGGAGTCGTTTCCGATTTCCGGATTTACTCCATTCTCCTGATTCCTGGAAACCGTATGATAATCAAAAAACGTAAAGATTGACGGAAAATACACAACAAATCTAAAAAATGGAAGATTCTTAAAAAAAACTCCCATAATTATTTGTGGAGAAGCTAGTTTTATTCTACATTTGCACTTGTAATAATTACATGTTTATAATAAATTAATGACGATATGATGGATAATGCATTAAATACATTATTAGAGTACGGAATTCATCCGTCTGTTCAACGAATCGCCATCATGGATTATCTTCAGAAGCACCACACGCATCCCACTGTGGACGAAGTTTATGTGGCTTTGCATAAGGAGATTCCCACCTTGTCAAAGACAACGGTATACAACACCTTGAAGTTGTTTGCAGAGCAAGGTGCTGCACAGATGCTGACTATCGATGAGCGCAAGGTTTGTTTTGACGGAGTGGTTACGCCTCATGTTCATTTCTTGTGCAAGACTTGTGGCAAGGTATTTGACTTCCCGCTTACCGAAGAGCAGATGTATGTGGGATGTCCGGAAAAGGAGACCGGTTTTGAAATCACCGAGGCTCATGTATATTATAAAGGTTACTGCTCTGACTGTAAAAAAGCATATAATGTAATCTCAAAGAAAAAATCCTGATCTGTTGAGGGGTCAGAATAAACATATAGTACTAAACTAAAAACTAAAAGAAAATGGCTAAGAAATTTGTATGTACCGTTTGCGGTTATGTTCACGAAGGAAATGAGGCTCCAGCACAGTGCCCACAGTGTAAAGCTCCAGCTGATAAGTTCAAGGAATTGGTTGATACTGAATTGACATTCGTTACCGAGCACGTTATCGGTATCGCAAAGGATGTTGATCCTGAAATCAAGAAGGGTTTGATCGCTAACTTCGAGGGTGAGTGCACTGAGGTTGGTATGTATCTGGCTATGAGCCGTCAGGCTGACCGTGAGGGCTATCCTGAAATTGCTGAGGCTTTCAAGCGCTATGCTTTTGAGGAGGCTGACCACGCTGCTCGTTTCTGCGAGTTGTTGGGTGACATGGTTTGGGATACCAAGACTAACCTGAAGAAGAGAATGGAAGCTGAGAGCGGTGCTTGCTCTGGTAAGATGGAGATCGCTAAGATGGCTAAGGCTCAGAACCTGGACGCTATCCACGATACAGTTCACGAAATGGCTAAGGACGAGGCTCGTCACGGTCGTGGCTTCCTGGGCTTGTACAACCGTTACTTCGGTGATAAATAATTCATGCTTTAAATAATTCTTTATGAAGAAGAGGGATATCCTATGCTGGATGTTCCTCTTTTTTTGTCCCTGTGTGAGCCGATTCCGGCCTTTTTTGTATTTCGGAAATTGTAATATATTTGTTACATCCTGCTTTAAAGTATATTAATTTTTGAAATATTGTTTCGTTTGTGTTTCATGATGTCATGTTTATTCTTTATCTTGAAAAAAATATTTTTGTTTCTAACATTTTATTAAACATATAAACAATCAGATGAAAACAAAACAGACCTATCAAGGCCTGACTTCTCAGGAAGTCGAAGAAAACAGGAAAAAGTTTGGTGAGAACGTATTGACTCCTCCCGAAAAGGTTTCTTTGTGGAAACAGTTTCTGGAGAGATTTGAAGATCCGATAATCCGTATCCTTCTGGTAGCATGGGTGTTGTCCATGATTATTTCCGGAGTTCATTGCTGGGGGCCGGAGCAGGCGGGATTTGCCGCTTTCTTGGAGCCGCTGGGTATTTTCTTTGCTATTTTGCTGGCCAGCATGACTGGTTTTATTTTTGAGGTGAAAGCCAACCGGGCATTTGATGTGCTCAATACCGTGAATGATGATGTACCCGTAACCGTAATCCGCGACGGAAAGATTCAGGAAATCACCCGTAAGGAAGTGGTTGTGGGAGATATTGTGGTGCTGAATACCGGAGAGGAAATCCCGGCAGACGGTACTTTGCTTGAGGCGGTTTCGCTACAGGTGAACGAATCTACCCTCACCGGTGAGCCGATGATCGGAAAAACTACCGTAGAAGCCGACTTTGATCATGAAGCTACTTATCCTTCGAATGTGGTGATGCGTGGCACTACCGTGGTAGACGGTCATGGAGTGATGAAGGTGGATCTGGTGGGTGATGCTACCGGTTACGGAAAAGTATATGAGGGTTCGCAGATTGACAACAATATAGACACTCCGTTGCAGATTCAGCTCAAAGGGCTGGCCGGAGTCATCAGCAAGGCCGGTTATGCCATTGCAGCCATAACTTTTATTGTGCTGACTCTGAAGACATTCCTTGGCGGAGATGCACCAACAGGATGGATGAACATTGTGTCCGAGCTGTTGAATCACTTTATGATTGCCGTTACCCTGATTGTGGTTTCTGTGCCCGAAGGCTTGCCGATGAGTGTGACACTCAGTCTGGCGCTGAGCATGAACCGTATGCTTAAAACCAACAATCTGGTGCGTAAGATGCACGCTTGTGAGACTATGGGAGCCACAACCGTGATCTGTACCGACAAGACCGGAACGCTCACCCAGAACCAGATGCAGGTGTATGAAACCCGTTTCTTCGGACTGAAAGACCAGCAGTTGGCGGACGATGAGATGAGTAAGGCCATTGCCGAGGGTATTGCCGTGAACTCTACGGCCAACCTGAATAAAGAGGACGGAAAGGTCAAGACTCTGGGTAACCCCACCGAAGCGGCTCTGTTGTTGTGGCTGGATGCACAGGGACGTGATTATCTGGAACTGCGTGAAAATGCTGCGGTAGTCAGTCAGCTGACTTTCTCTACCGAGCGGAAATATATGGCCACGGTGGTCGACTCTCCTTTGCTCGGCACCAAGGTGCTTTATGTGAAGGGAGCTCCGGAAATTGTGCTGGGACTCTCCAAAAAGGTAGCCCGCGACGGTGGTCTGGTCGATCCCGCTGCCTGCAAGGCGGATATCGAGGCCCAGTTGCTCAGCTATCAGAATCAGGCGATGCGTACGTTGGGATTCGCTTACCAGATTCTGAAACCGGGCGATTCGGAAGCACCTTATGAGAACGGTCGTCTGATGTCCGGTCTGGATTTGACCTATGTGGGTATTGTAGCCATTTCGGATCCGGTGCGTCAGGATGTGCCGGCAGCCGTGCAGAGCTGTCTGAATGCCGGCATCTCGGTGAAGATCGTTACCGGTGACACTCCGGGAACCGCACGCGAAATCGGTCGTCAGATTGGAATCTGGACCGAGAAGGACACTGACCGCAATATCATTACCGGTCCGGAATTCGAGGCTCTTACCGATGAAGAAGCCCTGAATCGGGTGCTCGACCTGAAGATCATGTGCCGTGCCCGTCCTACCGACAAGCAGCGTCTGGTGCAGTTGTTGCAGCAGAAGGATGCCGTGGTGGCCGTTACGGGTGATGGAACCAACGATGCTCCGGCGCTGAAAGCCGCGCAGGTGGGCCTGTCTATGGGCGACGGTACTTCGGTGGCCAAGGAAGCCAGTGACATTACCATTATCGACAATTCCTTTGGAAGTATTACCCGTGCCGTGATGTGGGGCCGTTCGCTTTATCGTAACATTCAGCGTTTCCTGCTGTTCCAGCTCACCATCAATGTGGCTGCCTGTCTCATTGTGCTGGCCGGTTCGCTGCTCGGTACCGAGTCACCGCTCACCATCACCCAGATGCTTTGGGTGAACCTTATTATGGATACTTTTGCTGCCGGTGCTCTGGCTTCTCTGCCTCCTACCGAGCAGGTGATGAAAGACAAGCCGCGCCGCAGTGGTGCCAACGGTGACTTTATCATTTCGCGCTCCATGACCTGGCGTATTTTCGGGGTCGGTCTGGCCTTCGTGGTGGTGCTCATGGGACTTTTGCTGCACTTCCATGCTTCGGAGGGACTTACACCGCACGACCTGTCCTGGTTCTTCAGCTTCTTTGTGATGTTGCAGTTCTGGAACATGTTCAACGCAAAAGCCTACCTTACCGGAGGTTCTGCCTTTGCAGGCCTGAGCCGTTGCACCAGTTTCCTGTGGGTGGCCCTGCTGATTCTGGTGGGTCAGTATCTGATTGTCACCTTCGGTGGAGCCATGTTCAGCGTGGTGCCGCTGCCGTGGGAAGACTGGCTGCTGATTATCGCCTCTTCTTCTCTGGTGCTTTGGATTGGCGAACTGGCCCGTTTGGTTATGTCATTCAGAAATAAATAAGGGGAAGAAAGAAATATGAGCGAAATATTTATTATTGTCGGTCTGATTCTCCTGAACGGTATATTTGCCATGTCGGAGATCGCCCTGATTTCTGCCCGAAAATCAAATCTCACAACAGATGCCAAGAAAGGAAACAAGTCGGCACAAACGGCCCTGAAGCTGGCCAATGAGCCGGACCGTTTCCTCTCGACGGTACAGATTGGCATCACGCTGATCGGTATCCTCACCGGAATCTATTCCGGAAATACCATAGCCGTGATCTTCGGCGAGTGGATGGCACAGGCCGGTGTCCCGGCATCCTATGCCTTTACGATTGCCCAGGCGCTGATTGTGGTCATCGTGACCTATCTGACACTGATTTTCGGCGAGCTGGTACCGAAGCGTATCGGCTTGAGTGTGGCCGAAAAGGTTTCCAAGGTTGTGGCCCGTCCTATGTATGTGCTTTCACTGATCGCCTCGCCGTTTGTTTGGCTGCTTTCCAAGAGTACGTCGGTGATGTTCAACATGCTGGGGGTCAAATCCTCTGAGAGCAAGGTGACCGAGGAAGAAATCAAGTCCATCATTCAGGAAGGAACTGAGGGCGGCGAGGTGCAGCCTGTGGAGCAGGACATCGTGGAGCGTGTGTTCCTGATGGGCGACCTGAAGATTGACTCCATCATGACGCATAAGAAGGATCTGGTCTGGCTGGATGTGAACAACACGGCCGATGAGGTGCGTCAGGTGCTGAAGCAGGATCTTTACGAAGTATATCCTGTGGCCGACGGTGGTTTGGACCATGTGCTGGGTATCATCACTCTGAAAGATCTGGTGCTCACCCTGGAGCGCAAGGATTTCTCTCTGCGTGCCCTCATACGCCGACCCATGTATTTCTATGAGAATATGAGTGTTTACAAGGCACTGGAACAGATGAAGACCCAGAGCCTGAGCCGCGGCTTGGTTTGTGACGAGTTTGGTGCCTGCATGGGTATCATCACCCTGAAAGACATTCTGGAGGGACTGGTGGGCAGCGTGAACGATGATGTGGCCGACGAGCCATACATTGTGAAGAGAAAAGACAATGCCGGCTGGCTGGTCGACGGACAGTGCCCGATGTATGACTTCCTGGAGTATTTCGATGCGGAAGAACTGCATGAGAATGCCGAATACACCACGGTAGCCGGACTGGTAATCAGTCAGCTGGAGCATATTCCGCAGAGTGGAGAGACCGCAACCTGGAAAGATTTCACTTTCGAAGTGGTCGATATGGACGGTGCGCGCATAGACAAGCTGCTCGTTCAGCGGATTCCGCAAGAGCAGGGTGCGTGAGCGTGGAAGACACGCTCTCGCTTTGACGAAAGAAAAAAGTCATCACCATGATTTTTTCGGAACATCACAATCTTTTTGACATTTCATGCTGATGTTTTTCCGGACACATAAAAAAGGCGTTCCCCGGCATGCTTCGCTAGCACGAAAGCATTGCCGGGGAACGCCTTTTTCTTATTGTTCTGTTCGCGGTCTGCGAGAAGACCGGAACTTATTTTCCGTTGAGTTTCTTTTCCAGTTCTGGACTGGTCTTGTAACGCTTGTTCAGTCCCTTCACCACGTCGTTGGTGATGTCATATTTCGGGTTGGCATAAAGCAGGTTGTCGCCAGCCTTGCTGATGATGATATCAAACTTCTTGCTCTTGTTGTATTCCTTCAGGAAAGCCTGGATGGAATCTCTCAACTGGTTGTTGTACTTGTTCTGCTCATTGGCAAACTCAGCCATCAGCTGGTCGTTCAGTGCCTGAAGATCCTGCTGCTGCTTGGCCAGTGACATCTGTGCACGCTCCAGCTGGTCGCGTGTGGTGAATGCGTTTGACTCATATTTCTTCTGCAACTCGGCAGCCTGGTTGTGCAGGGCACGCTCTTTGTTGGCCAGTGTGTTGCGGATGTTTTCACCCTTCTGGTTCATCAGCAAGGTATAATCCTTGCAGAAATTATATTGAGACATCAAAGTGTCGATTTCTACATAACCGATCTTTTGTGCGTTTTCAGTGGACTCGGCAGTTGTTTTCTCTGCTTCCTGTTTGGGGCTTTGGTTACAGCTGTTCAGCGACAGGGCCATCAAGCCACAAAGGATTCCGGCATAGATAAATTGTTTCTTTCTCATTATTTCTTCATGTTTGAGTGTATAATCATGATTTATGCTCCGCAATGCGGTGCGGGTTCTCTTTTCTTTCCATACGGTCCATGCTCTGCACACAGTTGATACCGCGCTTGCGCATGGCGGCGCTGTGTCCGATATGGGTATTTGGAAATCTTCCGTTTTTCTTAAATAATATTTTAATTGCCAACAAAGCCATGCAGGCCGCAACAATTATCAGAGTAAATAGTAAAGTCTTCAACATTTTGATTATATTTGCAGTTACAAAGGTAATGTAAAATCAGTGTACGCAAAAATCTGATAGCTTAATTTTTCTAATAAGAAGGTTTTTCTTTCTGTTTTAGAGGATAAGAGTGGTCGGGTGCTGCGGCACACAATAATTAATGATCAAAAACTATGAGTCAGATTGAGTTGAAACCGAAGTGTGTGTTTGACTGCTTTGCCCAGGTAAATCAGGTGCCCCGTCCTTCAAAGAAGGAAGAGAAAATGATGGCTTTCCTGCAGGATTTTGCAGCACAGCACCAGTTGGCCTGCAAGCTGGATGCCTGCGGTAATGTACTGATATCAAAACCCGCCACTCCGGGTATGGAGAATCGCAAGACGGTTGTTTTGCAGAGTCACATGGATATGGTTTGTGAAAAGAACCGCGATGTGGAGTTTGATTTTGAGAAAGATGCGATACAGACTTATGTAGACGGCGAATGGATGCGTGCCAAGGGTACGACTCTGGGTGCCGACGACGGTATCGGTGTGGCCATGCAGATGGCTGTCCTGGCATCTGATGATATCCAGCACGGACCGATTGAGTGTCTGTTTACCCGTGATGAGGAGACCGGTCTTTCGGGAGCCTTTGCGCTGGAAGCCGGATTCATGAGCGGCGATATCCTGATCAACCTCGATTCTGAGGATGAGGGCCAGCTGTATGTAAGCTGTGCCGGAGGAGCCGGAACAACTGCCGTATTCTCTTATGACACGACCCCGGTGCCGGCCGGATATTTTGCTTTCGAACTGAAGGTGAAGGGACTGACCGGTGGCCATTCCGGTGATGATATCAATAAGATGCGTGCCAATGCCAATAAGGTTCTGGGCCGCTTCCTGTATCAGTCCATGAAGAAGTACGACCTGTATCTGTGCGACATTCAGGCCGGTGGTCTGCACAATGCCATCCCGCGTGAGGCGGCTGCCGTTTGCGCTATCCCGATGAAGGACAAGGAAAACATTCGTGTAGACTGGAATATCTTTGCTGCCGATGTGGAGGAAGAATACAGCGTAACGGAAAAGAATATGGAATTCCTGCTCGAGAGCATGGAAACCCCGGCCGAGGCGGTAGACCGCGGTGTGGCTACCCGTTTGATTACAGCCATTCAGGCCGTGCACAACGGCATCTTGTCCATGTGTCAGGATATTGATCTGGTGGAAACCAGCTCTAATCTGGCCAGCATCCGCATGAATGCCGAGGAGAAAAAGATTGTGGTCATCACCAGTCAGCGAAGCAGCATCCTGAGCGCACGCAAGAATATGAGTGCTACCATCAAGGCTACCTTCGAGTTGGCCGGTGCCGAGGTAACGGTGGGCGATGGCTATCCGGGCTGGAAGATGAATCCGGATTCTGAGATTCTGAAACTGTCGGTAGAGACTTACAAGCGTCTGTTCGGCAAGGAGCCTAAGGTATTGGGTATCCATGCCGGCCTGGAGTGTGGTCTGTTCAGCGAGAAATATCCGCATCTGGATATGGTTTCTTTCGGACCGACCCTGCGCGGTGTGCATTCACCGGATGAGCGTTTGTTGATTCCTACCGTAGAAAAGGTTTGGGATCATCTGCTGGAGATTCTGAAGAATATTCCGGCTCGTGCATAATATTTCAGTGAAGAAACAACAAGAGTCATGCCGGCATTCCGCTTCGGGATGACTCTTGTTTCTTTTCTGTTCTGACCGAATAATAAAGTAACTTATGAACAGTTTTTTCTCTTTCTGGCGGTGCCTGTGGTGCACCCTGTGTATAGCGGCCTGTTGTGTAGCCTGTGACGATTCCGAACGGTTTACCACCGATCAGGGAGCCGTCTTGTCCTTTTCTTCCGATTCCATACAGTTTGACACGGTGATTACGACTGTGGGCAGCAGCACCCGTATGCTGAAGGTGTACAATCGTAATGACCGCGGCGTGCGTATTGCACGTGCCTGGCTGGAACAGGGAGCGGCCAGTCCTTTTCGGGTAAACATCGACGGGGTGTATCTGTCGCCTTCATCCGAGGCGTCGGTGTCGGGGCTGGAGTTGCGCGGCACGGACAGTCTGATGGTCTTTGCCGAGGTTACCGTGCCGGAACGCAATCAGAATGAGCCGTTTGTTCTGACCGACCGCTTGCTCTTTCAGCTGGAGAGTGGGGTGGTGCAGTCGGTTGTGCTGGAGGCCACCGGGCAGGATGCCTATATGTGGCGGGGCAAGGTGATCCGTCGGGATACGACCTTGCAGGCCGGTCGTCCGTATGTGATTTACGACAGTCTGGCTGTGGAACCCGGAGTGCGCCTGACGCTGGCAGCCGGAGTGCAGCTCTATTTTCACGACAAGGCCAATCTGTTGGTGCGCGGCAGCCTGACAGCCGAAGGAACCCTTGAGGCACCGGTGGTGCTGCGCGGCGACCGCACGGACAATCTCTTTGATTATCTGCCCTACGACAACACGCCTTCACGCTGGGGCGGGGTGCGCCTTTTTGCCGAGAGTTTCGGTAACACATTGCGCTATACCGACATACATAGTGCCAGCTATGGCATTCTGTGTGACAGTTCTTCGGTGCAGGATTCCAAACTTGTGTTGGAAAACTCCATTCTGCACAACATCGGAGGGGATGGACTGAAAGCCGTAAACTGCCGGATTGCTGTAGGCAATACCCAAATCAGCAACACACTGGGCAATTGCGTGTATCTGATTGGGGGCAGCAGTGAGTTCGTGCATTGCACGCTGGCGCAGTTCTATCCGTGGGAGGCGGTGCGCGGTCAGGCTCTTTATTTGTCTGACAACTATTTCAGTGTGAGTGTTCCTTTTCAGAAAGCACACTTCTATAACTGTCTGATTACCGGTTATTCTGAGGATGTGATTTTGGGCAGTCTGAATGAGAAGGAGCAGAAGTATGACTATCTTTTCAAGAACTCTTTGCTCAATACTCCGGCTGTGAAAGACGATGCGCGCTATGCCGGTTGTGTGTTCGAGGGAGATATGGAAGAGAAATATTGCATCCGGGAAAAGGGCTTTGTGCTTTTCGATACCAAAAACTATCGGTATGATTTTGCGCCCGATTCCTGTTCTGCTGCCTTGCAACTGGCCGATACGGTTTATTCCCGGCGCTATCCTTTCGACCGCAAGGGCGTGAGCCGTTTTGAGGGAGTGCGGCCGGCAGCAGGATGTTATGAATATGTGCCGCGCAAAAAGTAAGCCATGATAAAAGAAATCTGCATAGGGGTGCTGGTGTTTTGGTCCGGAGTGTTCCGGACTGAGGCCCAGCGCCCTTTTCGCATTATGGAATATAATGTGGAGAATCTTTTTGACCTGCAGCACGACGGGGGGCATACGGACGGGGAGTTTCTTCCGGAGGGCGAAAAAAGATGGAACGCCTATAAATATTGGAAGAAACAGAACGCACTGGCCAAGGTGGTGGCCGCTGTGGGCGAACGGCGTATTCCCGACTTGATGGTGCTTTGTGAGGTGGAGAACGATACGGTGGTGCGCGATTTCTGCCGACGGTCGGCCTTGCGGGCATTGGGTTACCGTTCCGTGCAGACTGCTTCGGACGATGCCCGTGGAATTGATGTGGCGGTGCTCTATCAGCCTGGCAGTTTCCGTCTGTTGCGGAGCGACACAATCTGCGTTCCTTCCAAGGAAAACGGTTTTGAACCAACCCGCGATCTGCTTTATCTGCAAGGAAAACTGATTTCGGGCGATACGCTGCATCTGATAGCCTGCCATCTGCCCAGCAAATATTCCGGTACGCGTGCGGCCGACCTCCACCGCAGGCTGGCTGCCCGGACGCTTGCCGCTGTCTGTGATTCCGTATTGCGGAAGCATCCCAACGGTTGTCTGGTGGTGACCGGTGACTTCAATGCCACAGCTTCGGAGGACATTTTTCGGGAAGAGTTACTAACGGTGCCGGGCTTGCATCTGCTTCCGACTTTGGCAATGCACGATGCCCGTTCGGTGCGTGGAACCTACCGTTATCGGGGCTATTGGAGCTGTCTGGATCACTTTCTGGTGTCTGCGGCCCTGCGGAATTCCGGCAGGCGGGTAGGACTGAAAGATTCTGTGACCCGCATTGCCGATTTTCCTTTTCTGTTGCAACGCGACGAGAAGTACGGCGGTTGGAAACCGTTCCGCACTTATCTCGGACCGCGTTATTTAGGCGGATACAGCGACCATCTGCCGCTGGTTCTCGATTTGATTATTCGTGATGATAAGGCTCGTTGTTCAGAATCGTCATCGCCCGGTAAATCTGTTCCGTGAAAATCATGCGGATCATCTGATGCGAGTATGTCATTTTCGAGAGCGAAATCTTTTCATTGGCCTTCTGGTAAACGGCTTTTGAGAAACCATACGGACCGCCGACGATGAACACCAGCCGCTTGGGTACGGTGTTCATTTTCTTTTGCATCCACTGGGCAAACTCCACGGAGCGGAACTCCTTTCCGTGCTCATCGAGCAGCACCACATGGTCGCCCGGAGCCAGAGCACGCAGAATCAGTTCGCCTTCTTTTTCCTTCTGCTGTTCCTGACTCAGATTCTTGGTGTTCTTCAGTTCCGGAATCACTTCCATGTCAAACGAAAGATAGAAACGTGTACGCTGGATATATTCGTCAATCAGTACGCCGAAGCGTGGGTCGGCCGTCTTGCCGACAACAAGTAATGTAGCTTTCATAGGTGCAAAGATACATCAGCATCGGCACACAGATTGGGCCTGTTTGTGATATTTAACTAATGCAGCGCACATTCAACGGCTATTTTGCGTATCTTTGTAATAAATTTTATGTTAATCCAAAAGAAAAGAGAAAAAGATGCTTACTGTAGACGAATTGAATGATCGTTTGATCGATCTGGCTTTTGCTGAAGATATTGGTGACGGCGACCACACCACTTTGTGTTGTATTCCTGAAGACGCGATGGGTAAATCCAAACTGCTCATCAAGGAAGAAGGTATTCTGGCCGGTATTGAAATCGCCAAGAAGGTATTTTACCGTTTTGACCCGACCCTGCAGGTTGAGGTGTTCATTCAGGACGGTGCACATGTGAAACCGGGCGACGTGGCCATGATTGTTTCCGGAAAGGTCCAGAGTTTGTTGCAGACAGAGCGTCTGATGCTGAACATCATGCAGCGCATGAGCGGTATCGCCACCATGACCGGCAAGTATGTGGCCCGTCTGGAAGGTACCAAGACCCGCATCCTCGATACCCGCAAGACCACTCCGGGCATGCGTATGCTGGAGAAGGAAGCCGTGAAGATCGGTGGCGGTGTGAACCATCGTATCGGTCTGTTCGACATGATCCTGCTGAAGGACAATCATGTGGACTTTGCCGGAGGTATTGCGGCAGCCATCACCCGCTGTCACGAGTATCTCAAGGCAAAGGGCAAGGATCTGAAGATTGAGATCGAGGTGCGCAACTTTGACGAGTTGCAGCAGGTGCTTGATTTGGGCGGTGTAGACCGTATCATGCTCGACAACTTCACTCCGGAGAATACCCGCAAGGCGGTGGAGATGGTGAACGGACGCTTTGAAATCGAGTCCAGCGGCGGTATTACTTTCGATACCATCCGCGACTATGCAGAGTGTGGTGTGGACTATATCTCGGTAGGTGCCCTCACTCATTCCGTAAAAGGATTGGATATGAGCTTCAAGGCATGCTGATCGCTGTCTGAATGCTATCCATATAATTTTGATTTTATCCGAGGCATGTTTTCATGCGGACAGAAGAAATTCGGTTTGCCGGATGTTCTTTCCCGGCATGAAAACATGCCTTTAACTTTATGCTTATGCGTATATTCTGTGTTTTGACTTTTTGGATGGGGTGCCTGATGCTTCAGGCGCAAAGCCGTTATGTGTCGCCCATAGATTTTGCGGTGTCTCTGGCCGGAAATTTCGGGGAACCGCGGCCCAATCACTTTCATTGCGGACTGGACTTCCGTACACAGGGAGCTATCGGCAAGAAAATCTATAGCGTGGCCGACGGATATATCTCCCGGGCCACGGTGGGACTGGACGGTTTCGGTAATGCCTTGTATGTGAGTCATCCCGACGGAAATACTTCCGTGTACTGTCATCTGGACCGTTTTCTGCCCGATGTGGCTCCCGAAGTCTTCGCCCGCCAGTGTGAAAAGGAGTCCGAAACGGTTGATGTGCGCTTTACTCCGGGACAGTTTCCGGTGAAGGCCGGCCAGCATATTGCCTTCAGTGGCAATACGGGAGCCTCTGCCGGTCCGCATCTGCATCTGGAGTTGCACCGCACGTCAGACGGAGCCTTGCTGAACCCCCTGCCGTATTTCAAACATCTGGTGCGCGATAACATCGCTCCGCGGGTGCATGGCATCCGTATTTATCCCAAACCCGGCGAGGGAGTGGTCAGCGGTTCGCTGAGTCCGGTCTCTTTTGCTCCCGATGCGGCTCCACGTACGTTCCAGGCTTGGGGAAAGATTGGTTTTGCCTATTGGGCGGACGATTATATGAGCGGCACCAACAACAAATTCGGAGTCTACAAGGTCAGTCTTCGGGTGGATGGTAAGGAAGTTTATGCTTCGCAACTGGATTCTCTGATGCCCACCGACCATCGGAAAATAAATTCCTGGGGCGACTATGAATGGTATATGAATCGTCGGACCTGGTACCTGAAAGGGTTTGCCGATCCGGGAAATGACTTGGCTTTGCTTCGGGTAGGCGAGGACCGTGGCTGGGTAACTATCGACAGTGTGCGGACCTATGAGGTAGAGTATCAGTTGACCGATGAATTCGGAAATACAACCACGACCCGTTTCCGCATTCAGGGCACTCCCTACGAGAGCTTGCTGGCTGAGGCGGCCCAAAAAGAGGCCGCCAAACGGGCCGAACCTTATTTTCTGGAGTGGAACCGGCCGAATGTAGTGCAGATGCCGGGCATGGAGCTGCGTATCCCTTCGGGTCTGCTTTTTCACGATGTGGTGCTGACTCCTTCCGTAAAATCAACTCCCGACAAACTGTCCCATAAGTATCATTTGAATGACGGTCCTCTGCCGTTGCGGGCTAATGTGACTCTGATGCTGGCCCTTTCACAGCCGGTGGCACATCCGGAGAAGTGTTATATCGAGAGCAGCAAGGGCTATGTGGGAGGAACCTGTCAGGACGGTTGGGTTTCGGCTTCGGTGCGCCATCTGGATGAAGACTATGCCATCGCGCAGGATACAACGCCTCCGGTGGTCCGTTCTTTAGGGTTGGTAGGCGGCAAGCAGAACCGTCGCTACCGTTTGTCTTGCCGGGACAGTCAGTCGGGCATCCGCTCGCTGAAAGGATATGTCGACGGCAAGTTCGTACTCTTTACCGGAAAGGAGGTACGCACATGCGACTTGCCGAAAAACGGACTTCGTATGGAAAACCGCCAGCGCACACTGGTTGTGGTGGCCGAGGACCGTTGCGGTAATGTGACACGCGACACGCTTCGTTTTACATATTAATGAAGAAAATGTTTAATAACCAAAAAGTCACGGATTTAGTTTCCTATCTGTTAGGAATTCCAACAGATAATGACTAATTTTGCTTATTGAAAGGAATAAAAAACAATTCAGTAATACAAAAAAAATAGAAAATGGACAACGAATTGATCAAGTCATGCGAGGCTAAGGCACAAACTTGGCTCGCTTCATCAGTTTATGACGCTGAAACACAGGCTGAAGTTCAGAAAATGCTCGACAACGAGGACAAAACAGAACTGATCGAAGGATTCTATAAGAATCTTGAATTCGGAACCGGTGGTTTGCGCGGTATTATGGGAGTTGGTACCAACCGCATGAACATCTATACCGTAGGTGCTGCCACTCAGGGTTTGTCAAACTACCTGAACAAGGCCTTCAAGGATAAAGAGCAGATTTCTGTGGTTGTCGGTCACGACTGCCGTAACAACAGCCGTTTGTTTGCAGAGGTTTCTGCCAATATTTTTGCGGCTAACGGTATCAAGGTATATCTTTTCGATGATATGCGTCCTACTCCGGAGATGTCATTTGCCATCCGTCATCTGGGCTGCCAGAGCGGTATCATCCTGACAGCTTCACACAATCCGAAGGAATACAACGGTTACAAGGCTTACTGGGATGACGGTGCTCAGGTGTTGGCTCCGCATGACAAGGGTATTATCGACGAGGTAAACCAGGTAAGTGCTGAGGACATCAAGGGCTTGAGCAAGACATTGGATGCCAGCAACCCGCTGATTGAGATTATCGGTAAGGAAATCGACGATATCTATTTGCAGAAGATTCATACAATCTGCATTGATCCGGAAGTGATTGCCCGTCAGAAGGATCTGAAGATTGTGTACACTCCGATTCACGGAACTGGTATGATGCTGATTCCTCAGTCATTGAAATTGTGGGGCTTTGAGAACGTGCACACTGTACCCGAACAGATGATTAAGGACGGAAACTTCCCGACTGTTGTTTCTCCAAATCCTGAGAATGCAGAGGCACTGACTATGGCGATTAATCTGGCTAAGAGCATTGACGCAGATATCGTGATGGCTTCTGACCCGGATGCAGACCGCGTGGGAATGGCTTGCAAGAACAGCGACGGAGAATGGGTTCTGATCAACGGAAACCAGACTTGTATGATTTTCTTGTACTACATCATCAAGAACCGCATTGCTACCGGCAAGATGAAGGGCAATGAGTTTGTCGTAAAGACCATTGTGACTACCGAGCTGATTAAGGCTATTGCCGATAAGAATCATGTTGAGATGCTGGACTGCTACACCGGATTCAAGTGGATTGCCCGTGAAATCCGTTTGCGCGAAGGCGAAAAACAGTATATTGGTGGTGGTGAGGAGTCTTACGGCTTCCTGGCACAGGATTTCGTTCGCGATAAAGATGCGGTTTCTGCATGTTCTCTGTTGGCTGAGATCTGCGCTTGGGCTAAAGACCAGGGTAAGACTCTGTTCGACGTGTTGATGGATATCTATCTGGAGTATGGTTATACTCTGAACCACACCATCAATGTGGTAAAACCGGGTAAGAGCGGTGCCGATGAAATTAAGGCTATGATGCAGAACTTCCGTGAGAATGGTCCGAAGGAACTGGCCGGTTCTAAGGTGATTCTGACAAAGGACTATCAGACTTTGAAGGCTACAGATGCAGAAGGTAATGTAACCGACATCAACCAGCCGGAACCATCTAACGTATTGCAGTGGTACACTGAAGATGGCAGCAAGGTGAGCGTGCGTCCTTCAGGTACAGAGCCTAAGATCAAGTTCTATATGGAGATTGCCGAAAAGATGGGTTGCGCCAAGTGCTATGAGAAAGCAACTGCTGCTGCCATGGAGAAGGTTGAGGCGATCAAGAGCGATCTGAATCTGTAATTTTTGAACAAGTTTTTATATATCGGAATATAAAACATGTGTCGCTTCCTCTCTGGCCTTGGCTGGAGCAGGAAGCGATTTTTTAATATATAATAAGGTATGGACAAATCCTATTGGTTTGTTTTTTTTCGGGACAACCTGTTGCTGCTTCCTTCAACAGAGGGACATTATACGGTTCCTTGTCAGGAAGAACCGCCCGTACCGCTGACCGAATGGAACACGGTGCGTACTTACACGGAAATGAAAGGCCTGCCTTGCAAGGTGGTACAGGTAGATCATCCGCTTCCTGCAGATTCAAAATATGAGTTTATCGGTTTGCGAGCATCATACGCCTTGCTCGATGAAGAAGTTTATCTGAAAGCCGGTAAGGGAGCCGAGATTCTCTATTGGGACCGCAATACCAAATTCTGTGGAGTCTGTGGTGCTCCGATGAAAGCGCATACGGTAATCAGTAAGCGGTGTACGGCATGCGGCAAGGAAGTATGGCCTCAGTTGGCTACAGCGATTATCGTATTGGTGCGACGCGATGATCAGATTCTTCTGGTGCATGCCCACAATTTCAAAGGTTCGTTTTACGGTCTTGTTGCCGGTTTTGTTGAGACGGGTGAAACGCTGGAAGAGTGTGTGGCGCGCGAAGTGTTGGAAGAAACCGGGCTGCATATCCGCAATATCCGTTATTTTGCCAGTCAGCCCTGGCCTTATCCCTGCGGGCTGATGATTGGTTTTTATGCCGATTATGCTTCGGGCGAGATTACTTTGCAGCGTTCGGAGTTGGCAACGGGAGGGTGGTTCAGTCGTGATCATTTGCCAGAGATACCACCTCGCCTGTCTATGGCACGCATGCTGATTGATGCGTGGCTGGAACATCGTATTTAAAGGAAATTATCTGTAAAGCAGATTTGAAGAACTTTCGGCGGAGCATTTTCACCAAAGAGAATGCCTCGCCGAAAGTTTTTTCTTTTAGGAAGGATTAGGTTGGGACTCTTTAAAGGAATATGTCTGTTTGGTAAAGCGTTGAAATTTCCATGAGCAGTCCTGAATATGCTTTCCCGGATTGTCTTGTTGGTCGTCCGTTTTCTCACAAATTATTCTTCTTAGGGGGGCGGTCGGAAGTTTCTGGAAATCCTTGTAGAAACGTTGTTGTTTCTATTTCCGGACACAAAAGCGGACAGTGTGTCCATTTTCGGACACCTTGCTATTTTGTTATTTACTGTATAATCAATGAGTTAACGTTTTGGCATGAATTTTGTATCTGTAAGGTCAGATTAAATTTTTAAACAGAATATTCATGAACCAGTCTGTGAGTCCGTGTTGACAAATGGAGTCGCAGATTATAAAAAGAAACATTATGAAAACAGTCTTGCGTTTGTTAGTTTTGCTTTTTCTGTTTCCAACTTTGATGGTTGCCCAGAAGCAAGTTCAGGAATCTTCGTTGATTCAGGTTTTTGAGAAACTCCGGAAAACCCGGGGATGTGTCTGTGTGGATGTGAAATATACCGGTAGTGATATGCAGAAGTCCGGCGGCTTTGTCTGGCAACGGGGTGCCGGAAGCGGATGGACAGTGGGGCAGCGCCTGATGCTTGAATCGGTAAAGCCGTCGGAAGTAAAGCGCATCCGTAAGGTTTTTGAATCCTTCGAACCTTTTCAGTTTGTTAATCTTCAGAAGGAGACGGGGGCTGCCACCTATATGGAGGATTCCAAGACCGTATATATCTACGAGTATGAAGAGGATGCGCAGAAACTGTATTTCCTGAAAGCTACTACGGATGGTGAAATCAGTGTACCTATGAGTTGGAAAGAAGTTGCTTATCTGGATGCCACCAGAAAGGCAACCGTTTCCTCTAACCCTTTTGCGGCAGCGAAGAGCAGTGAGCTGCGTTTGTTGGGCCTGTCGCGTTTGTGGGCCGGAGTGAAGCAGAATTTTGTCTTCATGGAGCGTTTCCGGAAAAATTGGGACAGCATATATGTTGCCACTATTCCGCAGGTGCTGGCTGCATCTGATGATGAAGAGTGTACCCGTATCTTTCAGAGAATGATTGCGCAGCTGGGTGACGGACATACCTACGTATGGGGCGTGACACATTATACGGGCCGTATTCCGTTGCAGACTAAATATATTGACGGACATGTCTATATTGATGCCGTTCTCTCAAAAGAGCTGGAAGATGAAGGGATTCGTCGAGGAATGGAATTGGTTTCCATCAACGAAGAGCCCGTTTTGGAGTACGGTGAGCATTATATACGTCCTTATGTGGCTTCTTCTACCCCGCAATGGACTTTGCATCAGGTATATGAAGGTGATGGACTGTTTGTCTGTAAGAAAGAAGATACCTTGCGCCTGACATTGAGAGACGGCGACCGCCAGTTGCAGGTAAAAGCATGGCCGCACCGGTCTGTCGTACCCCGCTCTCCGGTTCTGGAACTGAAAAGCTTGAAGGGAAAGGTGGGATATTTGAAAATCCGCAATTTTATGGATCAGAATTTCAAAAAGAAGTTCGACAATCTGTATCCGGAGATTCTGAAAACCAAGGCGCTGATTATTGATATTCGGGATAATGGAGGAGGTAATTCCGGCAATGCCGATTATATTCTCCGTCATCTCACGCAGGATACCATCCAAACCAATCCGTGGCGCACACCGATGTATATGCCAGCCTTTGCTTCCTGGGGATATCCGTTGCAGTGGTATACCGCATCCTCCAATCAGCTTACGCCGTTTCACGACCGCAAGGTGTATGACAAGCCTGTGATTATTCTGGCAAATGCCGGCACCTTCTCGGCGGCAGAGGATTTCTGTTCTGTATTCAAGGGAATGAAGCGTGGACTTGTTTTCGGAACACCTACCGGCGGCAGTACCGGAAACGGAGTGCGCATGGAGTTGATTCCCGGAAAAAGTTATACCAATATCTGCTCTAAACACGATACCTGTGTCGATGGAACCGATTTTGTTGGAGTAGGAATCCAACCGGACAAAGAGATTCGGGAAACCTATGCTTCCTATTTCCAGGATAAATACGATGCTGTTCTTACCCGTGCACTGGAGGAGATTACTCGCCAATAACCGGTCCGTCTGGCAATCTCTTTTCTGCCGTCCGGTGTGAAGATGAAAGAGATTCGTATCTGGTTTTATATGAAAAATGCCCCTCGAAAGTATGACTTCACTTTCGAGAGGCATTTTTTTATGGGTAATTTCCCAATACCTTTATTCCGGTATTGTTTATCTTTTTGGGCTTATCCCAGCAAGATGCGGGCTTTCTGTCCGATTAAACGATAAACGCCGGCTACAAACAGCCAGGATATCGCGAAGGCCAGGGTTGCAGCAATCGGAATCTGAATGCAGATGGGGATATGTAAGGCACGGGTGAGCAGCACCATCGGTCCCGTCAGGAAATAGTGCACCATGTAGACACCGAAGCCGCACTTGGTCAGGTTGGCCAGCAATTTGCACACGGTTGCATTCTTGATGCGCACCCGTTTGAGGAGCATAAATACGGCGATGGTCATCAGCGCTACGTTCGGAGAGCAGTAATAGAAGAACAGCTCCAGCTCTTCAGGAGTGAAAGAAGCTCTGGTCGTAATCTCCCGGAATCCCAGATAAGTCACGATAAATCCGGCTGCGAAGAACAGGATGCCCAGAAGTACGGATTTGCTTGTGCTCCAGGTGACGTGATGACGCAGATAGTGTCCCAGCAGCAAATATCCGTTGAAGCCGGCAAAATAGAACAGCATGTGGAACTCATTCCAGGAGCAGGCTCCCCAGATATAGGAGTTGACAAAGGTGCGCAGGTACGGTACAAACAAAGTAACGCCCCACAGCAACAGGAAGAAACGCTTTTCCTTCACGCTGGCCTTTTCCACCCAAGCCGAGAAGACGGGCAGATAAAGATACAATCCGATGAGCAGATATACATACCACATGTGTACTGCTACGGTAGAGAAATTCAGAGGAATCTGTGCGATGTAGGTCAGCGACACTTCAAAGGACTGTTTCATGACCTCCTCTCCGGAGTAGGGGAAGAAGTCCAGGATGGTTTGCGGGCCGAAGCCGATGACTCCCATAAACCAGGGGAAAAGGGCATAGATGACCGACCAGATCAGGAAAGGCCAGAACACACGCGAGATTCTTTTCTTGTAGAACACGCTGCTGGTTTCCCGGATGGGGAGCAGCAATGCGCCTGTGATCATCACAAAGAGCGGCACGCAGGGACGAAGCAATGAGCCATAGATGGCTCCCCAGTTCTTGATTTCCGCAACCATGCTCTGGTCGCTACCGGTGTAGAAGTTGAACGGGTCGGTTGCGTGGCAGCATACCACGGTGAACATGGCCACCAGGCGCACGCAGTCCAACCACACGACATGTTTTTTTTCGTTTGCAATCGTTGGATTCATGATTTTTTTGTTTTGTAGATTCTGTTTCAAAGGTAACCATAATCTTTGAAAGGCTCAAATCATGTTCCATTTAACCCGCCGCCTTCGGTCTTTTTTTAAAATAATAAAAAAACCTCTTCGGATAAAACCGAAGAGGCCGTTTTAAAATAAATACTTATGAAAAAGATTAAATCAGGCCAATATCGCATCAGCCATATTTTCAAGTGCTGGAATATCAGCTTGTTTCATCTTACTCTTGATAGTGACTACCGGAGACACGATTTCCATGTTCTTCATGCCTTCGAGCATGCTCAGCATCACCTTACCGGCAGTAGGAGCCCATGAACCGTTTTCGATGACAGCCACCTTGCGTTTCTGGAATCCCTTGATCTGCAAGTGGTGCAGGAAGTCGTACATTGGTGGGAATACACCTGCATCATAAGATGGGGCAGCCAGAACCAGTTTGCTCAGCTTGAACGCATTCTCCACAGCGGTAGCCATGTCGTCGCGCGACAAGTCTGTAATCATCACCTTTGCGGCACCTTTGTCCAGCAGAATCTGAGCCATCTTTTCGGCAGCCTCCGCTGTGCCTCCGTGGATGGATGCATAAGCTACCAGCACACCGTCTTCTTCCGGCTCGTATTTGCTCCATGTGTCATACAGTCCGATGTAATAGCCCAGATTGTCCTTCAGAACCGGTCCGTGCAGCGGGCAGATCATCTGGATGTCCAGTGTAGCAGCCTTCTTCAGCAGAGTCTGTACCTGCATGCCGTATTTACCGCAGATGTTGAAGTAATAGCGGCGTGCCTCGTCGGCCCAAGGCTCTTCGTGACAGAGGGCACCGAATTTTCCGAAACCGTCGGCCGAGAAAAGAACCTTTTCCTTCTGGTCATAGGTTACCATCACTTCAGGCCAGTGTACCATGGGAGCCATGAAGAACTGCAATACATGAGAACCCAGTGAAAGGGTTTCGCCTTCCTTCACGATAATCAGACGGTCGGCAAAGTCCACACCTTCGAAGAATTGTGGCAGCATCTGTGCTGCTTTGGTGCTGAGCACAATCTTGATTTCCGGATATTTTGTAGCAATATTACCGATATTTGCTGCGTGGTCCGGTTCCATGTGCTGCACGATCAGATAGTCCGGAGTTCTGCCCTGAAGAGCTTCTTCCAGATTTTCCAGCCACTCATTGGTCTTACGGTTGTCCACCGTATCCATGATTGCGATTTTCTCATCTGTGATGACATAAGAGTTATATGAAATTCCGTTAGGAACCACATATTGACTTTCAAAAAGGTCAATGTCTGTGTCGTCTGCCCCGATGTATTTGATTTCGGGTGTAATCTCTGTAATCATATCTTTAATTTTGTTTTGAATGCGTTTTTACAAAGGTCGTACTTTTTATTGATTTATGCAAGCCGAGACCCAAAAAATGCGCTCGTTTGTCATTCTGTTTACGAGCGGCGCATTTCTTCGAGAAGTTCTTTCTGTCGGGGAGTCAGATGCTGGGGCAGGTCCACCTGGTAGGTGAGGATCAGGTTACCCCGTTGTCCGTTCGGATACAGGTCGCCCTTGCCCTTGATACGCACCTTGGTTCCCGGCTGTGTGCCCGGTTTCACTTTCAGCTTGATTTTTTCTACCGGAGTGGACACGATGATTTCTCCTCCCAGAATGGCAGTATACATGTCAATATGTACCTGACACTGCTTGTCCTGTACCATCGGTTCCTCCTGCTGGAATCCGTTGAAGCCGCCGAATCCGCCGAAGTTCTGGAACCCGCTGCTCTGGGCGCTCTGCCGGTGGCGTGCTCCGCCAAACAGCTGCTCAAAGAAATCGGAGAAGCTGCCTCCGCCGCCGAACTGGCTGAAGTCGAAGCCTTCGAATCCGCCTTCTCCTCCGCCTCCGCCCTGGAATCCGCCCATGCTCTTCCAGTGTTCGCCGTACTGATCGTATTTGGCCCGTTTTTCCGGGTCGCTCAGCACGTCGTACGCTTCGTTCAGTGCCTGGAACTTGGCTTTGGCTTTCGGATCATTCGGATGCAGGTCCGGATGAAACTGTTTGGCTCTTTTCCGGTATGCACTCTTGATGTCTTTTTGAGGGGTATCCTTTGGAATACCCATGATCTTATAATAATCTATAAATGCCATAATGTTCCTCCTTTTTTTGCTAAAATATTCAACAAATAAGATGCCAGTCAGTTGGTGACAGTCCGTTTTATTGTTATTTTTGCAGAAATTATGGCAGATTTTTTTAAGATGGCAGAAAAAGACCGCATAGAAAAGAAAATAAGAATCATGCACACCACAGACGTGCATGGTGCTTTGTTTTCGCATGACTTTATCGAAAACGGTCCGGCCCGTGGCGCCTTGTCACGGGTTTATGCGTTTGTCTGCCGGGAGCGGGAGCGTTATCCCGACGCTCTGGTGCTGCTCGACGGAGGAGACGTCCTTCAGGGTCAGCCCACTGCCTATTATTATAATTTTGTCGAAACCCAGAGTTCGCATCTGGTGGCCGATGTGATGAACCACATGCGTTATGACGCACTCTGTATCGGCAACCATGATCTGGAGATGGGGCATGCCGTGTACGACCGCTTCGTGTCGCAGTGCCGCTTTCCGGTGCTGGCGGCCAATCTGGTGGACGAACACACCGGCAAGCCCTATTTCAAGCCCTATACCGTGCTGGAGCGTCAGGGAGTGCGCATTGCGGTGCTCGGACTGATTACCAGCGCCATTCCGCACTGGGTGCCGAAAGACCAGTGGCGCGGCATGGCCGTGCAGGATATGGTGGATGCGGCGTCCCGCTGGGTGGCCTACATTCAGGAACACGAAAAGCCCGATGTGCTGGTGGGACTGTTTCATTCCGGTTGGGACGGAGGTATCGTTACCGAAGCGTTCAGCGAAAACGTATCGTGCCGGATAGCGCACGAGGTGGACGGACTGGATGTGATCTGCTACGGACACGACCATCAGAAGCATGTCGAGGTGGTGACCAACAAGGCCGGCCGCAAGGTCTATTGTGTGGGACTGTGGAGCCTGGCCACCAGTGTCAGTGTGATTGATGTCACGCTGCATTATGCCGAAGGCCGGCTGACGGGCAAGAAAATCCGGGCCCGCATTCAGAATGTGATGTATGAAACCGACCCGGCCGTGTATGAGTTTGAGCGGAAATATGCCGATGCCTCCGCGCTGATTGCCTCTTATGTGAACCAGCGCATCGGCTGTTTCGAACGCGCCATCCACAGCCAGGATGCCTATTTCGGCTCCTCGGCCTTCATTGGTCTGATTCATGACATGCAGCTGAAAATCAGCGGGGCCGATGTGTCTTTTGCCGCTCCGCTCACCTTCGATACGGTGATTCACAAAGGAGATATCTACATCCGCGACATGTTTCACCTGTATAAGTACGAGAACATGATTTGTGTGCTGGCACTGCGCGGCAGTGAGATCAAGGGCATTCTGGAGATGAGCTACGGCTTGTGGACCGACCGGATGCAGACCCCCGAGGATCACATCATGAAGATGGCTCCCTTGCTCGACCACGGTCGCAGGCTGGGATTTGTCAATCTGGCATTTAATTTTGATTCGGCGGCCGGAATCCGTTATACGGTAGACGTGACGCGCCCCGAAGGAGAACGGATTCAGATCGAATCCATGAGCGACGGACGCCCGTTCCATCCCGACACGGTTTATCAGGTGGTGACCAATTCCTATCGTGCATACGGCGGGGGAGAGCTGTTCACCCGTGGGGCCGGGCTCGACCATGACGAACTGCAACGGCGCATCCTGCGCATTTCGGAGAAAGACATCCGTTATCACTTTATAGAATATATACGAAGAAGAGAGCATGTCCGTGCTGAGGCTATGGGCCACTGGCGTTTTGTGCCCGAAGAGTGGGCCGATGAGGCCTGCCGGCGCGACCGTGCCATCTTGTTCGGAAATTACGAAAGCAATGATGATGAAACGCACTGTGGAAAAGACTGCTGACGGCAGTTGCACGCTTTTTGTGCCCGAAATGGAGGAACATTACCATTCGGTGAACGGCGCCCTGCAAGAGTCGCGCCATGTGTTTTTTCAGGCCGGCTGGGAGCATCTGAACCGGAAGAGCTACCGCATTCTGGAGTTCGGCTTCGGTACCGGGCTGAATGCCTTGCTGGCACTGGCCCGTGCTGTGCGCGATGAAGTTGCGGTGACTTATTACAGCATCGAAAAGTTTCCGCTCCCGGAAGACCTTTGGCAGCAGCTTCATTATGAGAATCTGGAAATCGAAGGCGCTGCCCGCTGGTTTCCCTTGTTGCACCGGAGTCCCTGGAATGAAGACGTGCGTCTGGCACCATGCTTTTTGTTGCATAAGATGGAAGGCGACTTTAACGAAGTGGCTTTCCCGGAGCAGATTGATCTGGTATTTTTCGACGCCTTTGCTCCCGACAAGCAGCCCGAAGTGTGGCATCAGGCCCTGTTCGATCGCATATTTCGGGTGATGGCTCCCGGAGGGGTGCTGGTGACCTACTGTGCCAAAGGTGCGGTGCGCCGCATGCTGCAGCAGGCTGGCTTTCAGGTGGAGCGCATCCCCGGTCCTCCTGGAAAACGGGAGATGCTTCGTGCCTCGGTACCGCAATCCTGATAAGAAACGGAAAAGAGCATCGCCTCACATCATACGGTAACTTTCCGCTGATGTGAGGCGATGCTCTTTTTGCGGGTGCTGCCTGTCGGAATGTCGGGTCTGCACCTTTTGATTTTTTCATCCTGATGACGGAAACATTTTATCGAAATGAAATGCTTCAGTCATCAGGATGATTTTTTTATTTGCTTGAGCGCTCCTGGATATATCCCTGCTGATAGGCATACAGCAGCGCTTCGAGTTCTTCGATCTGTCCTTGCAGTTCTTCGCCCTTATCCGTGTCGCGTACCATCATGCGCTGGCTGCTCATTTCCACAATCTGGGTGGTGCTCACGATATCCGTGCCGTTCTTGATGGCTTCTTCGGCCGAGGTGAACGGTTCGTGCTGTACCAGTTGGAATCCGCGGCTGTGATATACCAGCGTATATCCTGCAATACCGGTTGTGTTGTGATAAGCCTTGGCAAAGCCGCCGTCAATCACCATCAGCTTGCCGTTGGCCTTGATCGGGTTCTCGCCTTTGGCAGCCCGTACCGGCACATGGCCGTTTATGATGTGGCGGTGCGGTCCGGTCACTTCGAAAGCATCCAGAATGCGGTCGCACACCTCTTCGTTGTCTCTCAGTTTATAGTAGTAACCCTTTTCTTCGGTATGGGTAGATTTGTCTTTCAGGAAATAGCGTTCAAAAGTAGCCATTTTCGATTTGTCAAACAGCGGTGAATCCGGTCCGCACCAGATGTACCAGTAGTAATCCACGGCAAAGTCCTTGTCCTTCACCGTCTTGCTGTTGCTCAGTGCGGCCCGCATCATCTGTCCCAGTTTGTCCAGCAAGGCGCGTCCCTGATATTTCTTTCCCTGAATCTCCACATCCTTGAGTGTGCCGTCGGCATTGAGCGGAATAGATGCGTGGAAGAGCAGGTTTGAGTTAAAGATGCCGTAAAGGCAACCGTGTGACAGCAGGCACTGGATGTGATGCTTCAGGCGGTCGCAGATGCGGAACGAGCGATGCAGTTTCTCCACCAGTTCGGCCTCTTCGTGAGTCAGCTTGTACGGGTCTTTCGGATCTACGGTCGGGAACGAGCACTCGGTCATTTCGTAGGTCTTGCCTTCCCACACGAAGACTTTGTTTTCCATGTCGATGAACTCCAGTTGCTTGCGGTCCTGCATCTTCCATTCCGGATGCTTGTCGATGAGCGCCGCCTCCAGCTTGAACTGGATGACCGAAATAGCTTTGTGCATCTGGGCGATGAGGCGCAGGGTCTTGCCGTTATAGTCCGTTTCCTCTTCGCTGATCTTTGGTACGAACTCCTTGCACGGGTCGTTGGCATACGTCTCCATGGCGAAGGTTGCCAGCGGTACCAGATTGATGCCGTATCCGTCCTCCAGAGTATTCAGGTTGGCATAGCGGAGGGAGATGCGCAGCACGTTGGCAATACAGCAGTCGTTACCCGCAGCGGCACCCATCCACAGGGCATCGTGGTTACCCCACTGGATGTCGAAGTGATGATAGTTGCACAACTTGTCCATGATGATGTGGGCACCCGGTCCGCGGTCGTAGATGTCGCCCAGCACATGCAGCTGGTCGATGCTCAGACGCTGGATGAGGTTACAGATCTGGATGATGAAGTCGTCGGCTCTTCCGGTAGAGATGATGGTCTCGATGATCCGGTTGAAATATCCCTGCTTGTTGTTCTCCTGAGGAGATTCATGGAGCAGTTCCTCGATGATGTAGGAGAACTCCTTGGGGAGTGCCTTGCGGACTTTGGAGCGTGTATATTTGGAAGAAACCGTCTGGCAGATTTTAACCAGCTGATGAAGCGTGATGTTGTAGAAGTCATTCAGGTCCTCTTCGGTGGCCTTGATGTATTCCAGCTTCTTTTCCGGGTAATAGATCAGGGAGCACAGGTTGCGGATTTCGCTTTCGCGCATGGTGGTGCCATACAGTTCGGCCACCTTTCGCCGGATATTGCCCGAAGCATTTTTCAGAATGTGCAGGAAAGCCTCGTACTCACCGTGAATGTCGGCCACAAAATGTTCCGTGCCTTTCGGCAGATTCATGATGGCTTCCAGATTGATGATCTCGGTACTGGCTGCCGCTATATTGGGAAAATTCTGAGAGAGCAGTTCCAGAACACGCTGGTTGCTGTCGCCATACAGATTGGCTATTCTTGTTCGTTTACTGTTCATAAGATCTTTTTCTGATTAATGGTTTTCAGCAAATGTATAAAATATAATTATATATTCGGGCCTTTTTGGAAAGATTTTAGTCTTGTAATCCGAAAAAATACCCGTTGTTCCCAAACGGAAGAAAAGTGGGCAATACGGTAGCTTTTCCGGTACGGAGCCGATAAATACCTCGGCGATGCACCATTATCTCATGATAATGTGCTATCTTTGCAGGGTTAAAAACAGAAACAGATGATATTAAATAAAACAGGACTGTTCTTGTCTGCATGGTGTCTGGCGTTCGGTCTGTCTGTCCTGCCGGTCCGTGCTCAGGAAACTGCCGGAGTACGGTCAGCCGCAGACGAAGCCGCCATTCAGGATACCGTGGTGCTCAAGAAGGAACGGAAGAATCCTTTCAAGTGGATCGGCAATTATCTGAAGAACGCCAACAAGGAAAAAGACAAGCCGTTTGACTTCAGCCTGCTGTTGGGCCCCAGTTATACAGCCAGTACTTCCCTGGGGTTGGGAGTAGCTGCTTCGGGCCTTTATTCGCTCGACCGCAGCGATTCTACGCTTCAAAAGTCTAATGTATCCCTTTATGGCAATGCCTCCATTGCCGGTATGCTGTCGGTGGGAGTGCGCGGAAACAATTTCTTCCGTGGCGATCGTTTCCGCATCAATTACCAGACCTACGTATTTACTTTTCCCAGCTATATCTGGGGTATCGGATATGATGCGGGCTGTCAGGATGAAAACAAAAGCAAGTATAGCCGTGTGAAATTCCAGTTCAAGCCCGATTTCCAGTTCAAGATTTTCAAGCACACCTATCTGGGGGCTGTGTTCGATATCAGCTGGGTCAATGCCTACGGTTTTGAGCGTCCGGATCTGATTCAGGGGCAGGACCCCCATGTGCGGAATTACGGTCTGGGACTGAATCTGATATACGACAGCCGTGATTTCGTGCTGAATGCCTATCGCGGAAACTATTTCCGTCTGGAGCAGATGTCTTATCCCTCCTGGATGGGCAACAGCTATTCCTTCTCTTATACCGACGTGACCTATTCCGCTTACCGTCAGGTGTGGAAAGGAGGCGTGATGGCTATGGAGCTGCACGGGTTGCTGAACTATGGCGATGTGCCCTGGACCATGCTGGCCCAGGTGGGTACGATGAACCGTATGCGCGGATATTATGAAGGCCGTTACCGCGACCGCAATATTCTGGAGGGACAGGTGGAACTGCGCCAGCACATCAAGGGGCGCAACGGTATGGTGGCCTGGGTGGGCTTTGCCAACGTGTTCCATAACTTCAATAATATCTGGCTTCGCGAAACATTGCCCAACTACGGAGTGGGTTACCGTTGGGAATTCAAGAAACGCGTCAATGTGCGTCTGGATTTGGGATTCACCAAAGACAGTCCGAATGTGTCGTTCAACATTAACGAGGCATTTTAGCAGAAATTTTTTTAAAACAATAATATGAAAGGAAAAAGAGTATTGTTGACAGGAGCCATAGGTTTGCTTCCTGCCCTTTTCTTTGGTCAGGGAGAACTGATCAAGTATGGTAATTTTGACCAATGGATTGTGCGCAACATCAAGGAAAGCGCCATTATCGGCGGTAACACAAAGACTTTGTATGAGGTAGGTCCGAATGCGGTGTGGAACAATGCCAAGGCCTACACCAACCAGGGAGGCTCTCCGTGGGCCACTTCGAATGTGATGGCCAAGGTGGCCGGTATCACCAAGACCAACACCTCGGTATATCGTGAGAAGCGCGGCAACGGTTACTGTGCCTGCCTGAAAACCCATATCGAAAAATGTGTAGTACTGGGTATGGTGAACATCAAAGTGCTGGCTGCCGGTTCTCTGTGGCTGGGTAGCGCTCTGGAGCCTGTGACCAGTACCTCAAACCCGATGAGCAAGCTGTCGGCCGGTATGCCTTTGAACCGTCGTCCGAAAGCCGTTTGCTTCGACTATAAGGTACAGCTGTCCGGACAGCCGAACCGTATCCGTGAGACCGGTTTCAGCCGTGTGACCAAGGTGGCCGGTATGGATATGCCCGATGTGATCTGCATCTTGCAGAAGCGTTGGGAAGATTCAAATGGAAATATCTACGCCAAGCGCGTGGGCACGATGGTACACCGCTTCTCAAAAAACACCGGTTGGGTGAACAATGCCCAGTTCCCGATTGAATACGGTGACATCACCAAGAAGAGCGGTTATCACAGCTATATGGGACTGATTGATGGCGACGATACCAAATATTGCATCAACAGTAAGGGCAAGAATGTGCCGATCCACGAAGTGGGATGGGCCGATGCCGATGAGACTCCGACTCATATCATTCTGCAGTTCGACTCCAGCTACGGCGGTGCCTACGTAGGTTCTGTAGGTACTACATTGTGGGTCGACAATGTGAGACTGGTATATTAAGTATAATAAATAGGTATAAGGAATAGGAGAAAATGAAAATTGATCCGCAAACATTCGATGGTGTCAAGACCCCCTGCTATGTAATGGAGGAGCGTCTGTTGCGCCGTAATCTGAGCCTGATTCGTGATGTGGCCACCCGCAGCGGTGCCGAAATCATTCTGGCCTTTAAATCATTTGCTCTTTGGAAATCATTCCCGATTTTCAGGGAGTACATCACCCATACCACAGCCAGCTCGCTTTATGAGGCCCGTCTGGCTGCCGAGGAGTTCGGCAGTAAGGCCCATACTTATTCGCCGGCTTATACCGATGAGGATTTCGGGCAGTTGTTGGAGTGCAGCAGTCACATCACCTTCAATTCGCTGAGCCAGTATGCCCGTTTCTGGCCCCAGGTGAAGGCCTATAATCATCTGCACCCAGCCGAAGCCGTGTCTTGCGGACTGCGTGTCAATCCCGAATATTCGGAAATAGAGGTCGAGCTGTACGACCCCTGTGCGCCGGGTTCCCGTTTCGGTATTCTGTCGGATGCTCTTTCCGACGAGTTGCCCGAGGGCATAGAGGGCTTCCACTGCCATTGCCATTGCGAGAGCGATTCCTTTGCACTGGAACATACTCTGGAGCATCTGGAGGAGAAATTCGGCAAATGGCTGCCTCAGCTGAAATGGCTGAATCTGGGAGGAGGTCATCTGATGACCCGTAAGGGATATGATACGGAACATCTGATAGGACTGTTGCGCGGATTGCAGGAACGCTATCCGAATCTGAAGGTGATTCTGGAGCCCGGTTCGGCTTTTGCCTGGCAGACCGGTCCGCTGGTATCGAAGGTTGTGGATGTGGTCGAGAATAAAGGTATCCGTACCGCTATTCTGAATGTGAGCTTCACTTGTCACATGCCCGACTGTCTGGAGATGCCTTACCAGCCGGCTGTGCGACATGCCGAGACTCTTCCGGCCGACTATATCAAGACTGCTTCTCCTGAGGAGCATGTCTACCGGTTGGGAGGCAACAGCTGCCTGAGCGGTGATTTTATGTCCTGCTGGAAGTTCGATCACGAACTGCAGGTGGGGGAGACTGTGATCTTCGAAGACATGATTCACTACACCACCGTAAAGACAAATATGTTTAACGGAATACACCATCCGTCGATTGCCCTGCTGCATGAAGATGGAAATCTGGAGTATTATCGTGAGTTCGGTTACGAGGACTATCGCGACCGAATGTGCTGATAAAATGAGGCGGAAAATCCTTTTTTCAAGGCTTTGAAATAAAAAAAGAAGGATTTTCTGCCTTTTTTTGAAGAAAATTGCCCGAAAAATTTGCAGATTCAAAAAAAAGGCGTACCTTTGCAACGCATTCGGGAAGGATGACATGATAAACGCGGAAATAGCTCAGTTGGTAGAGCACGACCTTGCCAAGGTCGGGGTCGCGAGTT